>ERZ1023396.60-NODE-60-length-62410-cov-7.803015_pt1 | contig 62410 bp, 55 predicted proteins | sample MGYA00380504_ERZ1023396 | MGnify/ENA primary metagenome ERZ1023396 (study PRJEB33173, sample SAMEA4830410) | metagenome | study: EMG produced TPA metagenomics assembly of the PRJEB25223 data set...
TACTCCCTTCAAAGTTTTCATTTTTTTAATGTCTACTTTGAAGGGAGCATATCACGATTCGTCCCAACCTCTTATTTTGAGCGAGGAGTGTTTATCCTCCATACTCTTTTAACCGTTACCTTTTATAAAGTTTAATTTTTATTTCGTAATAATCGTCATGATCTTTTGTTTTTTGTTCCACGTGGATTCCTGTTTGCTCAATGGCTTCGATACTTTTCCCAACTTCTTCACGTGCCTGTGTTAAATCTTTAGCAAATTGGAAAGTTTGAGCTTTAACTTTTTCAGGGCCCATTTGCTGTTTCACACGTGCTTCTGTCTGTTTGACATTAAGTTGTTGAGCAATAACTATTTCAACCAATTCTTCTTGTTCAGCCTCTGATAAACTTAGCATAGCACGCGCATGGCGTTCTGTAATTTTGCCTTCACGTAAGCGTACAATTACTTGAGGAGCCAATTTTAATAAACGTAATTTATTAGCAACAAAGCTTTGGCTTTTTCCTACACTTTTTGCAAGTTCACTTTGCGTAGTATCACCAATATCTAACAATTTTTTATAGGCTTCCGCTTCTTCAATCACCGATAAGTTTTCACGTTGGATATTTTCGATAAGTGCTACTACTGCTGTTTCTTCATCATCCAATGCACGAATAATCACATCTGCATGCGTTTGTTGCAATGATTGGAGCGCTCTAAAACGACGCTCACCTGCAATAATTTCAAACATATCTTCTTCGATTGGACGTACTACGATTGGTTGAAGTAACCCGTGCTCTTCTATTGATTCTGCAAGTTCTTTTATCTTATTTGGCTCAAATACTTGTCTTGGTTGATAACGGTTAGGTACGATACGCTCCACGTGGATTGATTCTACGCTATTATTATAATCTTCTTCGATATAACCAATGATGTCGTCTTTATTCTTTAAACCAAATAATTTAGAAAAAGGTTTTTTCATGATTCATGCGCTCCCTCTAAATTAATTGTCTGTTTTTACTTTTCAAGTAACGGTGCTTTATTTGGTGTCCCTGGTTTTCTTGGATATTTTTTCGGTGTTAAGCTACGCTTTTCAATAATCATCATTTGGCGTTCGCCCGCTTCTTCGGGCAATTCATAAGAAATTAGCTGTTCTAATTTCCCACCAAAAACGCCGATGCCAAATTTAGCTTCTTCTAATTCTTCATCACCTTTAGACGATTTTAAAGCGATAAATCGACCGCCTTTTTTCACTAGTGGTATACATAGTTCACTAAGGACAGATAAACGCGCAACGGCACGTGCCGTCACAATGTCATATGACTCCCTGTAGTCTCCCTTACCAAACGTTTCCGCACGGTCGTGAACAAAGCTTACGTTTTCCAATCCTAAATTATCAGCTAATTGATTTAAAAACTGAATACGTTTATTCAATGAATCGACAATTGTTACTTGTAATTCTGGATAGATAATTTTTAATGGAATACTTGGAAAACCTGCACCTGCACCGACATCACAAATACTATAATCTTGTTGAAAGTCTGCATAAAAACTTGGTGCTATGGAGTCATAGAAATGCTTTAAATACACATCATGTTCTTCAGTAATACTTGTTAAATTCATTTTGTCATTCCAAGACACTAGCATATCATAATACGTTTGAAATTGTTGTTGTTGCTTAGCTGTTAAGGTAATGCCATGTTCACTTAGCTGCTCAGTTAACCATGTCACACTCATATTATTGCTCCACCTTTTGGATTTTCCCTTGCTCTAAATATACTAATAAGATTGAAATATCTGCTGGATTAACACCAGAAATACGTGAAGCTTGTGCAATATTTAAAGGTTTAACTTCAATTAATTTTTCACGTGCTTCTGTAGCAAGACTGTCTACCTTAGTATAATCTAGGTTTTCAGGTATTTTCTTTTCTTCCATACGTTTTACTTTTTCAACTTGTTGTAATGATTTATTGATATAGCCTTCATACTTCGTTTGAATTTCTACTTGTTCTGACACGTCTGCAGGTAATTTGTGGCTTTCTTCTAGAATGTCTAAAATAATATCATATGTCATTTCAGGACGACGTAATAATTCTATTGCGAGAATACCATCTTTAAGAATAGAACCACCTTGTGCTTCGATAATGTCTTGCACACGTTGATGTGGTTTAATACGAATATTAGCTAAACGCTCTTGTTCTGCTTTAATTAAATCACGTTTTTCATTGAATCGTGCATAGCGTTCTTCTGACACCATACCTAATTCATGACCTAAATCTGTAAGACGTAAGTCCGCGTTGTCGTGACGTAACAACAAACGATATTCAGCACGTGATGTTAATAGACGGTAAGGTTCATTAGTACCTTTAGTTACAAGGTCATCAATTAATACACCGATGTAGGCATCTGAACGGCTTAAAATTGTTTCCTCTTTACCTAAGACACGTCCTGCAGCGTTAATACCAGCCATAATACCTTGACCAGCCGCTTCTTCATAACCTGAAGTACCGTTGATTTGACCTGCAGTATATAGGTTTTTAATTTTTTTAGTTTCTAATGTCGGCCATAACTGTGTTGGCACAATCGCATCATATTCAATCGCATAACCCGCACGCATCATATCTGCTTTTTCTAAACCAGGAATTGTTTCTAACATTTGACGTTGTACGTGTTCTGGTAAGCTTGTAGATAAGCCTTGCACGTAAACTTCATTGGTATTGCGTCCTTCTGGTTCTAAGAATAATTGATGGCGTGGTTTATCGTTAAAACGTACGAATTTATCTTCAATAGATGGACAATATCTTGGACCTGTACCTTTAATCATACCTGAGTACATCGCTGATAAATGTAAGTTGTCATCGATAACTTTATGCGTGGATTCATTCGTATATGTTAACCAACATGGAAGTTGATCTAAAATATATTCTGTAGTTTCGAAACTGAACGCTCTGCCAACGTCATCACCTGGTTGGATTTCTGTTTTGTCATAATCTATAGTTTTAGCGTTAACACGTGGTGGTGTTCCTGTTTTGAATCTCACAACGTCAAAGCCAAGACCTCTTAAATTATCTGCTAGCGTGACAGATGGTAATTGATGGTTCGGACCACTTGAATATTTCATGTTTCCTAAAATGATTTCGCCACGTAAAAATGTACCTGTCGTAACAATAACTGCTTCTGCATAATATTCCGATTGAATATTCGTACGTACACCCTTAATTACGTCGTCTTCGATAATTAATTCATCGACCATGCCTTGCATAACGTCTAAGTTATCTTCTTCTTCTAAAACACGTTTCATTTCTTGTTGATACAATACTTTATCTGCTTGTGCTCTTAACGCTCTTACTGCAGGTCCTTTACCTGTATTTAACATACGCATTTGAATGTGTGTTTTATCGATTGCTTTAGCCATTTGACCACCTAAAGCATCTATTTCACGAACCACAATCCCTTTCGCAGGACCACCTACAGATGGATTACAAGGCATAAATGCAATATTATCCAAGTTAATTGTTAACATTAACGTTTTAGCACCACGTCTTGCAGAAGCTAAACCAGCTTCAATTCCAGCATGTCCGGCTCCGATTACAATGACATCATATTTTTGAGCCATAATTATTTCCTCCTTTTATTTTCCTAAACAGAACTGACTAAATAGTTGATCTATAAGTTCATCACTAGCGGATTCTCCGATAATTTCACCTAAAATTTCCCATGTGCGTGTTAAATCAATCTGTACCATATCCATTGGCACACCAGACTCTGCTGCATCTATTGCATCTTGAATGGCATTTCTAGCCTGCTTTAACAGTGAGATATGTCGTGAGTTAGATACATACGTCATATCTTGGTTTTGTACGTCGCCACCAAAGAATAAATCTCTAATTTGGATTTCCAACTGATCAATACCTTCTTGTTTTAACATTGATGTTTGAATCAGTGGCATATCACCAATCATAGCTTGAACTTCGCTTAAATCTAAATGTTGTTCCAAGTCCATCTTATTCACGATGACAACCGCATCTTCATTTTTAATTACTTCATAAAGCTTTCTATCTTCTTCAGTTAAAGCTTCGTTATAGTTTAAGACGAATAATACTAAATCCGCTTCGCTCAATGCTTTACGAGAACGTTCAACACCAATACGCTCCACGATGTCTTCGGTATCTCTAATACCTGCAGTATCCACTAGACGTAATGGTACTCCTCTGACATTGACGTACTCTTCTAAAGTATCACGTGTCGTACCCGCAACTTCCGTGACAATAGCTTTATTATCTTGAATTAAATTATTTAACATCGATGACTTACCAACATTTGGTTTACCTACTATTACTGTGGATAGACCTTCACGCATAATTTTACCTTGTGTCCCTGTATCCAGTAATTTATTAATTTCAGCCTTAATGTCTGTTGACTGTTTTAATAAAAATTCAGTCGTAGCATCTTCTACATCATCATATTCCGGGTAATCAATATTTACTTCTACTTGTGCAAGGATTTCGAGAATGGATTGACGCTGTCGTTTAATCATATCACTTAAGCGACCTTCTATTTGATTCATCGCAACTTTCGAAGCACGATCAGTTTTAGAACGAATAAAGTCCATTACTGCTTCTGCTTGAGATAAATCAATACGCCCATTTAAAAATGCACGCTTCGTGAATTCACCAGGCTCTGCCATGCGTGCACCATGTGTCATCGTTAATTCTAAGACACGGTTAATGGTTAAAATACCGCCATGACAGTTGATTTCAATAATATCTTCACGTGTAAATGTCTTAGGTGCACGTAATACAGATACCATAACTTCTTCTACTACTTCATTTGTTTCTGGATCAATGATATGACCATAATTAATTGTATGTGATTGGACTTCAGCTAATGGACGCTTACCTTTATATAATTTATCCGCAATGTCTACAGCTTGTGCACCTGATAAGCGCACAATACCAATCGCACCTTCCCCCATTGGGGTTGATATACTAGTAATCGTGTCTAATTCCATCATCCATCTCGCCTCCTTGTAACTAAAATTATCATTATAATATTGTAAAGACTTTGAGCTGAAAAAGCTAACATCTTGTATTACATTTTCCACCGTTCAGTCTAACGTTTGTCTGAGGTAAGGCTAACGTATGTCTAAATATTACCTTCCCCTACCCTATCGAATACGCTTATTGAATACTTTCGCAATTTTTAAGACGTGTTCCAAACTTGCTTGAATTTGCAGTGCTGACATATCTTTGGCAGGTTGCCTCGCGATAACGATAATTTCTGTTGCTATAATATCGTCTTTATGTACTTTAAAAGTTTCTCTAACGCCACGCTTAATTCGATTTCTAACGACGGCATTACCAATTTTCTTAGATACGCTTATCCCTAATCTAAAATGCGTTAATGTTTTATTCGGTTTGGTATAAACAACAAACTGTCTGTTTGCCACTGATTTACCTTTTTTATAAACAAATTGAAAATCTTTATTTTTTTTAATGCGGTACTGTTTCTCCACGTCATATCACTCGCCTATCTGTTATCCATTTCCTATTTCTTCATCTATACGTATTTCTTCTATATAATAGTTAATTTTAATGCGTATTGGTCCCAGCTTCAAATCATTAAGATTATTCGCCATATAATTAACTTTACGTCTCTAAAAAGTGATTTAAAACCAAAAAAAAGACCACTGATGAGTCAGTGATCTTATGCAGATAAAACTTTACGGCCTTTACGACGACGACGCGCTAGAACTTTGCGACCATTGCTAGTGCTCATGCGTTTTCTGAAACCATGAACTTTACTATGTTTACGTTTATTTGGTTGATAAGTACGTTTTACCATGCAAAAACACCTCCATCTTTATTCAGTTATCTAAACGATTATATAGATAAATTTTAGTATACGTTTCTGCTAATAAGTCTTGATTTAACTCAATTATTTTCTAGTCATAATTCAAGCAACTACTAAAATATAACAAATTCTAATTTATAAAGCAAGCACCAATTTACTCATATAGTGAAGAAATATGAAATTTATTTGACTTTCTTATTATGTAATTGGCGCCAAATCCGAACAATATGCCTCCGATTTTACTAGCAATTCAAAAGACGAACATCATTATACATTTCTCATACAACTAGTATAAATTATTTCCCAACTCCCCAAAATGCCTTTTTTCTGTTATAATTAAAAACTTCGCAACTTATCCACTTATACACAGTTTATTTGTTCAAAATTGTGGATAATATTATCTATATTCACAACCCATTCGCAGATTTACAAACATATTCACAGTCATTTGACATCTTAACCTGTTAAAACGTATAATTGTGTGGATAAGTCAGCTAATTATTGATACATAAAGGGTTGCATTTAGTAGATTTACCGAAAAATGCTGTGTATAACAATGAAATTAATCTAAGTTATCCACTGATTGTTATTAACTTGTGGATAATTATTAACACCCTGTGATTATAGTTATTCACATGTGTTATTTTTGTGTATAAGTCAAAAATTTTAGTGAAAGATGGAGTAGTTAATATGTCAGAACAAGAAATCTGGGAAAAAGTACTTACGCTAGCTCAAGAAGAAATTAGTGAAGTAAGTTATAAAACTTTTCTAAAAGATACCAAACTTTATTCATTACGAAACAATGAAGCCATAGTAATTACCGATAATCCGTTTGTTGCCGATTGGTTGAAAACGCATTATGCTCAAATTATCGAATCCTTATTATATAAAGCTATTGGCCATGAAATTACACCTGTATTTTACTCAGAGGATCAACTTGAAAATCTCCAAACGCAGAGTGAACCAGAACCAACAAAGGCACTTGATGAATCAAGTACGAATGTAGCTGAAGTGAATGGAGAACAATTCAATACGCATAATACATTTGATACTTTCGTAATTGGGCCGGGCAATAGATTCCCTCATGCAGCAAGCCTTGCCGTAGCTGAAGCACCAGCCCAAGCTTATAATCCACTATTTATTTATGGTGGTGTAGGATTAGGAAAAACGCATCTTATGCATGCTATTGGTCATTACGTTTTAGCCAATAAACCCGACGCCAAAGTCATTTATACTTCTAGTGAAAAATTCACGAATGAATTTATTAAATCAATTCGTGATAATAAAGGGGAACAATTCCGAGAGAAATACCGCAGCATCGATATTTTATTGATTGATGATATACAATTCATTCAAAATAAAGAACAAACACAAGAAGAGTTTTTCCATACGTTCAATGAATTACATCAAGCTAATAAGCAAATTGTTATTTCAAGTGATCGTCCACCGAAGGAAATCGCTAAGTTAGAAGACCGTTTACGTTCACGCTTCGAATGGGGCTTAATCGTTGATATTACGCCTCCTGACTATGAAACACGAATGGCAATTTTACAAAAGAAAATTGAAGAAGAGAATTTAGATATTCCAATCGAAGCTTTAACTTATATTGCGAATCAAATTCAATCAAACATTCGTGAATTAGAAGGCGCACTTACGCGTGTGCTTGCATTTTCAAAACTACAAGGGCAGCCTATTACTACTGAACTGACGGCTGCAGCTTTAAAAGATATTATACAAGCACCAAAATCGAAAAAAATTACAATCCAAGATATTCAAAAAGTTGTAGGCGAATATTATAGTGTGCGTATCGAGGACTTTAGTGCGAAGAAACGTACTAAATCTATCGCATATCCACGTCAAATCGCTATGTATTTATCCAGAGAATTAACGGATTTTTCATTACCAAAAATCGGTGAAGAATTCGGTGGCCGTGATCATACAACTGTCATTCACGCTCATGAAAAAATTAGTACTGATATAAAAAATGATCCAACATTTAAACAAGAAGTAGAAAACTTAGAAAAAGAAATTCGTAATCCTTAAAAAAACTGTGTTATAACAGATTGAAAGTAGTAAATTTGAGGAATAGTACAATGTGGAAAAAATAGTTAATTGTGGATAATGTGTAAAAGTAATACACACAGTGCACAAGTTATCCACACCATTAAAAACTTGGCAACAGTAGCATTTTCCGTGTTATCCACTAATTCACAGGCCCTACTACTATTACTACGGTTTTAAAACATATATAATTTATATATAAACGACTGGAAGGAGTTTAAATTACAGATGGAATTCACAATTAGAAGAGATTATTTTATAAATCAATTAAATGACACTTTAAAAGCCATCTCCCCAAGAACAACATTACCTATACTTACAGGTATAAAAATTGATGCTAAAGACAACGAAGTGATACTAACAGGTTCTGACTCAGAAATATCTATCGAAATCACTATTCCAAAACAAGTAGATGGTGAAGATATAGTTACAATAACTGAAACTGGTTCAGTTGTACTCCCTGGTCGTTTCTTTGTTGATATTATTAAAAAGCTTCCAGGTAAAGAAGTAAAATTATCTACAAATGATCAATTCCAAACTCTTATTACATCAGGTCATTCTGAATTTAATTTAAGTGGTTTAGATTCAGATCAATATCCATTATTACCAGAAGTGTCCCGTGATGATGCAATTCAATTATCGGTAAAAGTATTGAAAAACATTATTGCGCAAACAAATTTTGCAGTGTCCACCTCAGAAACACGCCCGGTACTTACTGGTGTAAACTGGCTTATACAAGAAAATGAATTAATATGCACAGCAACTGACTCACACCGCTTGGCTGTAAGAAAAGTTGGTTTAGAAGATGATTGTGAAAACAAAAATGTCATCATTCCTGGTAAAGCATTATCAGAATTAAATAAGATCATGAGTGACAGCGATGAAGATATTGATATTTTCTTTGCGTCTAACCAAGTGTTATTTAAAGTCGGCAATGTCAACTTTATTTCACGTCTATTAGAAGGGCATTATCCAGACACATCACGTTTGTTCCCTGAAAACTACGAAATAAAATTAGGCATTAACAACGGTGATTTTTATCATGCTATTGATCGTGCGTCATTATTAGCACGTGAAGGTGGTAATAACGTTATTAAACTAAGTACGGGTAATGAATTAGTAGAATTATCATCAACATCACCAGAAATTGGTACGGTGAAAGAAGAAGTAGAAGCAAGTGATGTTGAAGGTGGCAACTTGAAAATATCATTCAACTCAAAATATATGATGGACGCATTAAAAGCCATTGATAATGATGAAGTAGAAGTCGAATTCTTTGGAACAATGAAACCATTTATTTTAAAACCAAAAGACGATGATTCTGTAACGCAATTAATTTTGCCAATCAGAACATACTAAGAATCTATAGCACTGATTTGCACTTCGAAGTTGCGCTTTGAAGTGCTTTTTTTGCGTCTCAAAGCTGCCTAACTTGTGGATAACATTGTGCTCTTAGTTAATGGCTAACACACTAAAGTTACAACTGTGATAGCCATATGCATTTTAAAGCTACTCATAAGCTTTATATAAGGAATTAGGAATAAAGTTGGGTTTTCCTCTAGAATTAGATACAATAAGCAAATAGAGTATTTAAAATGCAATACAGGCTATAATTAATATTGTAGTCACCTTTGAAATAGCATGATACATAACTATTGGGATAATCATGTTAATAACAAAGTACATAATTCTACAAAACAAGCTGCTTATTTTTAGTTGTTATAAACCGTATTAAGTAGCAGTCACAGCGTTTGTATTGTGGTGAAAATCGCAATTAAATAAGCTATGAAAAAAATTCACTATAAGTAAACGTTTTCACCCTTGTTTTACATGAAATTTTTCGTGAAAAAAGGTATAATAAATAGATGACCTATATAGAAATGGAGTGATTGGTTTGGTTGAAGAAGTAGTTGTAGATGGCGACATCACATTAGGACAATTTCTAAAGACGGAAGGTATTATCGAATCTGGCGGGCAAGCGAAATGGTTCTTAAATGAGTTTGAAGTATTGTTAAACAATACGCGTGAAACACGCCGTGGTAAAAAGTTAAGCCATCGTGACACAATTGAGATACCAGAAATACCTGAAGTGGGTTCATTTGTGATTTTGCATCAAGGTGAAGAATGAAACTCAAGACACTCCAATTAGAAAACTATCGTAACTATGAGGCAATTGCCTTAGATTGTCATCCTGACGTCAATATCCTAATTGGGGAAAATGCACAAGGGAAGACTAATCTTCTCGAATCTATTTATACATTAGCATTAGCGAAAAGCCATCGCACATCAAACGACAGAGAATTGATTCGTTTTGACCGTGAGTATGCTAAAATAGAGGGAGAATTAAGTTACAGATATGGTGAAATGCCACTTACAATGTATGTCACTAAAAAGGGTAAGCAAGTCAAAATCAATCACTTAGAACAAAGTCGGCTAACGCAATACGTTGGTCATTTAAATGTGGTGTTATTTGCACCTGAAGATTTAAATATAGTGAAAGGCTCACCTCAAATCAGACGACGCTTTATTGACATGGAACTTGGACAAATATCGGCAGTGTATTTAAATGATTTAGCACAGTATCAACGTATCTTAAAACAAAAGAATAATTATTTAAAGCAATTGCAATATGGTCAAAAGACAGATGCCACAATGTTAGAAGTGTTAAACCAACAATTCGCTGAATATGCGCTTAAAGTTACGATACGGCGTCAACATTTTATCAAAGAATTGGAAACTTTAGCACAACCCATTCATGCAGGTATCACTGAAGACCGTGAAGCTTTATCGTTGCGCTATGTTCCCAGTATTAAGCTCTCAGATATTGAGCAGGATGAAGCGGTCCTACTTGAGGAAGTCTTAACAACGTTAAATGACAATATGGAACGTGAGAAAGATCGAGGTGTTTGTTTATTCGGTCCACATAGAGATGATTTAGGTTTCGATGTTAATGACATGGATGCACAAACTTATGGCTCACAGGGCCAACAACGAACGACGGCATTATCGATTAAGCTTGCCGAAATAGAATTAATGAATATCGAAGTAGGGGAGTATCCCATTTTACTTCTGGATGATGTCTTGAGTGAATTAGATGATTCACGACAGACGCATTTATTAAGTACGATTCAACATAAAGTACAGACGTTTGTGACAACAACGTCCGTAGACGGTATCGATCATGAAATAATGACGAATGCCAAGCTCTATCGTATTAATCAAGGCAAAATTATTAAGTAACAGAAAGTGAAGGTGGACGCATTGTCAGACGTGAACAACACGGAAAATTATGGTGCTGAACAGATTCAGGTTTTAGAAGGTCTAGAAGCGGTTCGAAAAAGACCAGGTATGTATATCGGCTCAACTTCAGAAAAAGGTTTACACCACCTTGTGTGGGAAATTGTTGATAACAGTATCGACGAAGCACTCGCAGGTTATGCAGATGAGATCCAAGTAGTAATTGAAAAAGATAATTGGATAAAAGTAACAGATAATGGTCGTGGAATTCCTGTTGATATTCAAGAAAAAATGGGACGTCCTGCCGTTGAAGTTATTTTAACTGTACTACATGCCGGCGGTAAATTCGGCGGTGGCGGTTATAAAGTATCAGGTGGTCTACATGGTGTAGGTTCGTCTGTAGTTAATGCTTTATCCGAAGATTTAGAAGTCTATGTATACTTAGATAATAAAATACACCACCAAGCATACAAACGCGGAATACCTCAGTTTGATTTGAAAGTCATTGGCGAAACAGACGGTGACACAACAGGTACAGCAATTCGCTTTAAAGCAGACTCTACAATCTTTACTGAAACAACAACATACAATTACGAGACTTTAGAGCAACGTATCAGAGAGTTGGCATTCTTAAATAAAGGTATCTCCATCACATTAAGAGATGAGCGTGAAACATTAGAAGATGGCTCTTTCAGAGAAGACAATTACTTCTATGAAGGCGGTATTAAATCTTATGTCGAAATGCTAAATGAAAATAAAGAACCGTTACATGAAGAACCGATTTATGTGCATGAATCTAAAGACGAAATCGAAGTTGAAATTGCATTGCAATACAATAGTGGCTTTGCAACTAACTTATTAACATATGCGAATAATATTCACACATATGAAGGCGGCACGCATGAAGATGGTTTCAAACGTGCGTTGTCACGTGTGTTAAACAGTTACGGAATAAAGAGTAAAATTATTAAAGAAGACAAAGACCGACTATCAGGTGAAGATACACGTGAAGGTTTGACTGCCGTCGTATCTATCAAGCATGGAGATCCTCAGTTCGAAGGACAAACGAAAACAAAATTAGGCAACTCCGAAGTACGTCAAGTAGTGGATAAGTTGTTCGCCGAATTATTTGAACGTTTCTTATATGAGAATCCAAATGTGGCTCGTGTCATTGTCGAAAAAGGAATTATGGCATCACGCGCGCGTATTGCTGCGAAAAAAGCACGTGAAGTGACACGCCGTAAATCGGCATTAGAAGTATCAAGTTTACCAGGTAAACTGGCAGATTGTTCAAGTAAGGATCCTGAAAAGAGTGAAATCTTCATCGTAGAGGGTGACTCTGCCGGAGGGTCTACAAAATCTGGCCGTGATTCTGAAACACAAGCAATTTTACCGCTACGTGGTAAGATTTTAAATGTGGAAAAAGCACGTTTAGACAGAATTTTAAATAACAATGAAATCCGTTCTATGGTCACAGCATTTGGTACCGGAATTGGTGGCGAATTTGATTTAAGCAAAGCACGCTATCACAAGATTATTATTATGACCGATGCCGATGTAGACGGTGCGCATATTAGAACCTTGTTATTGACGTTCTTCTATCGCTTTATGAGACCGTTAATTGAAGCGGGTTATGTGTATATTGCACAACCACCATTATTCAAACTGACACAAGGCAAGCAAAAATATTATGTCTTTAATGAGCGAGAGTTAGACAAACTTAAAGCAGAGTTAGAACCGACACCAAAATGGTCTATTGCACGTTATAAAGGACTTGGTGAAATGAATGCGGATCAATTGTGGGAAACTACGATGAATCCAGAAAATCGTTCAATGTTACAAGTAACATTAGAAGACGCGATTAGTGCAGACCAAACATTCGAAATGTTAATGGGAGACGTTGTGGAAAACCGTAGACAGTTTATTGAAGACAACGCAGTGTATGCGACCTTAGATTTCTAATTACAATGAACTGAATTTTGAAGGAGGATATCTTGATGGCTGAAGTACCTGAATCAAGAATTAATGAACGAAATATAACAAATGAGATGCGAGAATCATTTCTAGATTATGCGATGAGTGTAATTGTTTCACGTGCCTTACCAGATGTTAGAGATGGTTTAAAACCTGTACATCGACGTATCTTATATGGCTTAAATGAGCAAGGTATGACACCGGATAAGTCATATAAAAAATCTGCACGTATTGTTGGGGATGTTATGGGTAAATATCACCCACACGGTGACTCATCTATTTACGAAGCAATGGTAAGAATGGCACAGGATTTCAGCTATCGATATCCATTAGTCGACGGTCAGGGTAACTTTGGTTCTATGGACGGCGATGGAGCTGCAGCGATGCGTTATACAGAGGCGCGTATGTCTAAAATTACGTTAGAGTTATTACGAGATATCAATAAAGATACGATTGATTTTATAGATAACTATGATGGTAATGAAAGAGAACCGGCAGTCTTACCTGCAAGATTCCCTAACTTACTAGTGAACGGTGCGTCTGGTATTGCAGTAGGTATGGCTACTAATATTCCACCACACAATCTTACAGAAGTGATTAACGGTGTATTAAAAGTAAGTCATAACCCAGATGCTACAATTGCGGAATTAATGGAAGACATTCAAGGACCAGATTTCCCAACAGGAGCATTAATTATGGGAAAAAGTGGCATACGTCGTGCTTATGAAACAGGTCGTGGTTCCATTCAAATGCGTGCACGTGCTGAAATAGAAGAACGAGGTGGTGGCCGTCAACGTATCGTGGTCACAGAAGTACCTTACCAAGTGAATAAAGCACGTATGATTGAAAAAATTGCGGAATTAGCACGTGATAAAAAAATTGACGGCATTACTGATTTACGTGATGAAACAAGTTTACGTACAGGTGTAAGAATTGTTATTGATATTCGTAAAGATGCAAACGCAAGTGTTATTTTAAATAACTTGTATAAACAAACACCACTACAAACATCATTTGGTGTGAATATGATTGCCTTAGTGAATGGTCGTCCAAGACTGATTAATTTAAAAGAAGCATTAGTTGAATATTTAGAACATCAAAAAGTAGTAGTACGTCGTCGTACGGAATATAACTTGAAGAAAGCACAAGATCGTGCGCATATTCTTGAAGGTTTACGTATAGCACTAGATCATATTGATGAGATTATTACAACTATCCGTGAATCTGAAACAGATAAAGTCGCGATGGCAAGCTTGCAAGAACGCTTTGAATTAAGTGAACGTCAAGCACAAGCGATTTTGGATATGCGTTTAAGACGTTTAACTGGTTTAGAACGTGACAAAATTGAAGATGAGTACAATGAGCTTGTTGCTTATATTAAAGAATTACAAGAAATCTTAGCAGATGAAGAAAAACTCTTACAAATAGTGCGTGATGAATTAATTGATATTCGTGAGCGCTTTGGTGATGATCGTTTAACGGAAATTCAGTTAGGTGGCTTCGATAATATTGAAGACGAAGATTTAATTCCAGAAGAACAAATTGTCATTACGTTAAGTCACAATAACTACATTAAACGTTTGCCAGTATCTACATATCGCGCGCAACACCGTGGTGGTCGTGGTGTCCAAGGTATGAATACACTTGAAGAAGACTTTGTAAGTCAATTGGTAACATTAAGTACACATGATAACGTTCTATTCTTTACGAATAAAGGCCGTGTCTACAAGCTTAAAGGTTATGAGGTGCCGGAACTATCACGTCAGTCTAAAGGTATTCCAGTTGTCAATGCGATTGAACTAGACAATGACGAAAACATTAGTACGATGATTGCAGTGAAAGACTTAGAAAGTGAAGATGATTTCTTAGTCTTTGCAACGAAAAAAGGTATCGTCAAACGTTCAGCATTAAGTAACTTCTCACACATTAATAAAAACGGTAAAATTGCCATTGGCTTTAAAAATGACGATGAACTGATTGCAGTCCGTTTAACAGATGGTGAGCAAGATATCTTAATCGGTACAGCACATGCATCATTAATCCGATTCCATGAAACATCTCTACGCCCATTAGGACGTACAGCATCAGGTGTGAAAGGTATCACTTTACGTGAAGGCGACCAAGTTGTTGGCTTAGATGTTGCTGATGATGCCAGTGATGATGAAGTACTCGTTGTGACTGAAAATGGTTACGGTAAACGTACACCAGTTAATGACTACCGTTTATCTAACCGTGGTGGTAAAGGTATTAAGACAGCCACTATTACAGAGAAAAATGGTAACATTGTGTGTATCACGACAGTGACAGGTGAAGAAGACTTAATGGTTGTAACAAATTCTGGTGTGATTATCCGTATTGATGTACAGGATATTTCACAAAATGGTCGTGCGGCACAAGGTGTACGCTTAATTAAATTATCAGACGAACAATTCGTTTCTACAGTAGCAAAAGTCGACGAGGAAGACGAAGCGTCTGAAGCAGTAGAAACAGAAGAAGCAACATCAGCTACAGAGACAGGTGATAATTCGGAACAAGTCATTGCTGATGATGCACCAGGTAACGCTATTCACACTGAAACAGATAGTGATGACAATGCAGAAGCGCCATCAGATGATGAGCCAAAAGCATTACGTCAAGACTTTATGGATCGTGTAAATGAAGATATAGATAACGCAGATAATGATGATTCAGAATCCTAAACATTAACTTAATTTATTAATATTATAGAGCGAACAGACTACATGAGTTAAATTCTAGTAACGTGTAGTCTGTTTTTTTTGTTATATTTTGGTGTTTTTCAGCAATATATTATAAGACGGTTTGCCCTCTTCAGACATAGCTAATATTACAGTTTATAAAGATTGTGTAAATGTCCGTACACAGAATTTATTTCATGTTAAAATAGAAGCGAATTTCGATATCGAAAAACGATATTAAGAAAGGAGTGTTCCAATGGAATCCAAATTAGAACGCCGTATGTTTCTTGGATTTATTTATATTCATATTTTACATCATGCGCATGAACACCCAATATATGGTAGCTGGATGATAGAAGAATTAAGAACGCATGGTTATTCAATGAGTGCTGGGACGTTGTATCCAATGTTACATAATATGGAAGCAGAAGGTTTATTGCACAGTGAGAAAATAGTTGTCGAAGGTAAACAGCGAAAGCAATATACTATTACAGATTATGGACGTACTATGTTAAGAAAAAGTCAGCAAAAATTGCAAGAATTAACTCGAGAAGTGTGGTAAGGAGGAAAGCATATGAAATTTTTAGAGATATTGTTAGTATCACTACGATTGGGCTTAACATCATTCGGTGGCCCAACTGCACATTTAGGTTATTTTTATGATGAATACGTTAAGCGGAGGCAATGGTTGACAGAAAGCCAGTACACTAATTTAGTGGCACTATGTCAATTCCTACCCGGACCGGCAAGTAGTCAAGTTGGCTTTGGTATCGGGGTGGCTAAAGGAGGTCTATTAGGAGGCGTCATTTCATTTCTTGGCTTCACTTTACCCTCTGTCATTGTCTTGATGCTGTGTGCGCTATTTTTATTGTCATACAGTGATAATTTAACATGGACGCATGGTTTGAAATTAGTAGCTGTTGCCGTTGTGTTAAATGCTATTTTAGGTATGGCTACAAAGCTAGTACCAGACGTCAAAACGAAGTTACTCGCCTTGTTTACATTAATTATAAGTGTCTTAATAAGTCATTCACTGTCGCAATTAGCTGCATTGATTATTGTTGCTATAGCAGGTCTAGTATTATTTAGAACTCACCATAATGCTCAAAAAATGGTGAAAATCTTTAATATACCGAAGAAAGTTGGCGCTAGCGCACTGATTATGTTTTTTATATTATTAATTTGTTTGCCTATTGCGAACTATGCGTCGACTTCTCAATGGATAGCGATGATTGATGCTTTTTACCGTTCAGGAGCATTAGTATTTGGTGGAGGTCATGTCGTCTTACCATTATTAGAGCAATCCTTTGTGGCGACTGAAATGATTAGTACGACTGATTTCTTAACAGGCTACGCGTTAGCACAAGCAGTGCCTGGACCATTGTTTACTTTTGCATCTTATATAGGAACAGTGATGTCTGGTGTTACAGGAGGTATTGTTGCAACGATAGCAATCTTTCTACCTGCATTTTTATTATTAGTAGGTGTCTTACCTTTTTGGGAACATGTTCAGTCTAATCGTTATGCACAAGCTATGTTAAAAGCGGTTAGTGCAGGCGTTGTAGGTATTTTAATTGCAGCACTGTATGATCCCATCATAACTTCTACAATTAAGTCTCAACTAGATTTTGTAATTGCTGCAATTCTATTTGTATTATTAGCATATTGCAAAGTGCCGTCATGGTGTATTGTACTCTTAGGAATAATTGCTGGTGTTATTTTATATTAACAACGAGAAACCCCTTGCTTAGCATCTATGTAAGAAGTTAAGCAAGGGGGTAATTTTATTGTTCTAATGTTTTCATAGCATAAGGTATTTCACTAATTAATTTAGATGGTGGTACTACATACATTGATTCTGATAATGATTCACCTATATAGCTATGTGTATAAGTCGCACTCGTTACTGCATGTTTCATATTATCGAATTGACCTACAAAACTCGTTATCATACCAGCTAAAGTATCACCCATACCACCCGTTGCCATTGCTGGCGTGCCGATAGGTAGTTTATACTCATTATCTTTAAAATAGATTTCTGTGCCATGCATTTTTAAGACAATCGTACCATTAAGACGGTCTGCCGCTTCACGGTTACGTTCATAAGTTTGTTCGTCGATAGGTATACCACTTAATCGTTCCCACTCTTTTTGATGTGGTGTAAAGACGACATTACACGTTGGTAAGTCTGGTTTCAATTTACTGAAAATTGTTATAGCATCACCATCCACGATTAATTTTTGATGTGGCTGAATATTTTGCAGTAAAAAAGTAATCGCATTATTACCTTTAAAATCACAACCTAGACCAGGTCCGATGAGTATGCAATCCGTTGCTTCAATCATCTTTGTTAACATTTTTGTATCGTTAATATCAATTACCATTGCTTCAGGACAACGGGAATGTAATGCTGCGTGATTATTTGGATGTGTTGCAACGGTAATAAGACCACTGCCACTATAGACACAAGCGCGTGCAGCTAAAATAATTGCTCCACCTAAATTGGCATTGCCACCAATTAGCAGAATTTTTCCATAATCACCTTTATGTGTATCATCTTCTCGTTTAGGTATGTTGACAGATGCTAATGTTTCCAATGTGAAACCTCCTTTTCTCACTTTATATTTACGCTACATAAATCGCACAATATGACGTGTTTATAACTTTGTTTGTTCGTAAGAATTTTTTAAATACAATAGAAAATAATATACCTGCAAAGCACTTAAGTCAACAGGTAAAATTAGACATTTTTTAGTAAAATTCATGTCATGTCAAAATTTTGCACTTTATCCTATTAAAATACTAATTTAATACCATATTACGAGTATTGCAAAAGCTATTGTTCTCCCGAAAATGTAAGCGTATACTCTGTGTGAGCATGGATGTATTTTGAGAGGAGATGGGAACATGACATTAGCATTAACCGGTGAACAATTAACGATTGCCGATATTAAACATTTCTTAAATAATAAGGACACGGTAGTCATTACAGAAGAGGCACTCGCACGTGTAAAACAGAGCAGAGCCATTGTAGAAGGTATTATTAGCAACAAAAAAACAATATACGGTATTACGACTGGCTTTGGCTTATTTAGTGATGTCCGTATAGATGAAGGTGAATACGAGCAATTACAAACGAATTTAATTCGTTCTCATGCCTGTGGCGTGGGTCAACCATTTTCAGAAGAAGTCTCATTAGTAATGATGATATTACGTTTAAATACTTTATTAAAAGGACACTCTGGTGCGACCGTCGCATTAGTAGAACAACTAGTATTTTATATTAATCAACGTATTATCCCAGTAATCCCACAACAAGGATCATTAGGCGCATCAGGTGATTTAGCACCGTTGTCACATTTAGCACTGGCTTTAATTGGTGAAGGCTCTGTGTATTATCAAGGGGAAGAAGTAGATAGTAGACATGTGTTACAACAATTAGGTCGTCAGCCATTGCACTTACAAGCTAAAGAAGGCCTTGCATTGATTAATGGTACCCAAGCAATGACGGCACAAGGTGTGATTAATTATATTGAAGCGGCAAGTTTAGGTTATCAGGCAGAGTGGATTGCAGCGCTCACACATCAAGCATTAAATGGCATTACAGATGCATATAATGCGCATGTACATAAAGTACGTAATTTTGATGAACAAACAGCAGTAGCTGAACGTATGTTAGATTGGTTGGAAGGTTCTGAGTTAACGACACGACAAGGAGAAATCCGGGTCCAAGATGCTTATACATTACGCTGTATTCCACAAATACATGGTGCAAGCTTCCAAGTATTCCAATATGTGAAAGAGCAGTTAGAACGTGAAATGAATGCTGCCAATGACAATCCATTAATTTTTGATGAAGATGATGAAACTTTAGTCATTTCTGGTGGTAATTTCCACGGACAGCCCGTAGCCTTTGCGTTAGACTTCTTAAAGTTGGGTGTTAGTGAGCTTGGAAATGTAGCCGAACGTCGACTAGAACGCTTAGTGAATCCACAGTTAAATAATGGCTTGCCTGCCTTTTTAAGCCCCCAACCAGGTTTACAAAGTGGTGCCATGATTATGCAATATGCAGCGGCAAGCTTAGTGTCAGAAAATAAAACATTAGCACATCCTGCAAGTGTTGATTCGATTCCATCATCAGCTAACCAAGAAGACCATGTCTCTATGGGAACTATTGCTTCACGTCATGGTTACCAAATGCTTGAAAACTCACGCCGAGTGATTGCAATTGAATGTATTATTGCATTACAAGCAGTAGAACATAAAAATGTAGATAAATTATCGCCGAAAACGAAAGCTAAATACGATGAACTCCGTCAAATTATTCCGTCTATCACGGAAGACCGTCAGTTTCACAAAGATATAGAAGCGGTCGCACAATATTTACGTGATGTCGCTTACCAACAATAAAATACGCGCGACAATCGTTTCGTGCTTGAAAAGATTTAAGTAATTTGCTATATTAAATTTAACTTCATATAGTATTGTTTGTAGGCTAAGTAATATTGATGATGAGATTTCAGAGAGCTTGTGGTTGCTGTGAACAAGTAATCCGTCTTAGTACGAATCTACCTACGAGAGTGAACAATCGGTTTAACCGTTATTTTAGTGAGAGTGCAGTCTAATTAGACTGTTAAATAGGGTGGCAACGCGTAGACCACGTCCCTTGTTCAGGGATGTGGTCTTTTTTGCGTCCATTCAAATATAAATGGGAAGGATAGATGAGTGATGTTAGATATTAAATTATTCCGTACAGAGCCTGATTTAGTTAAAGCTAAAGTTGCTAAACGAGGCATGGATGCCCAAGTTGTAGACGATGTATTAGCATTAGATGAACAACGCCGCCAACTGATTGGCGAAGCTGAACAAATGAAAGCTGAGCGTAATAAAGTAAGTGGAGAAATTGCACAGAAAAAACGTAATAAAGAAAACGCTGATGATGTCATTGCTGAAATGCGTGACTTGGGAGATAAAATTAAAGCAAGTGATGAGCAATTAACTAAAGTAGATAAATCATTAACTGATACTTTATCTCGTATTCCTAATCTTATTCATGACGATGTGCCAGAAGGTGCTTCAGATGAAGACAATGTGGAATTAAAACGTTGGGGCACACCAAGAACGTTTGACTTCGAAGCAAAAGCACATTGGGACTTAGTAGAAGAATTAAAAATGGTCGATTTCGAACGTGCTGCTAAAGTGTCTGGTGCCCGCTTTATCTTTTTAACAGGTGAAGGTGCACAATTAGAACGTGCGTTAATGAATTACATGGTGACAAAACATACAACTCAACATGGCTATACAGAAATGATGGTGCCTCAACTGGTGAATGCTGATTCTATGTATGGTACAGGTCAGTTACCGAAGTTCGAAGAAGATTTATTCAAAGTAGAGCAAGAAGGCTTATATACAATTCCAACAGCAGAAGTCCCATTAACGAACTATTACCGTAATGAAGTCATTGCACCGGATGTGTTACCTGCAAAATTCACTGCCCAATCAGCATGTTATCGTAGTGAAGCAGGATCAGCTGGACGTGATACACGTGGCTTAATTCGTCTTCACCAATTCGATAAAGTTGAAATGGTGAGATTTGAAAAACCCGAAGATTCTTGGGCTGCTTTAGAAGAAATGACAAATCATGCGGAAGCTATTTTAGAAGAATTAGAATTACCATATCGTCGTGTCATTTTATGCACAGGTGATATCGGCTTCGGTTCAAGTAAAACGTATGATATCGAAGTATGGTTACCAAGCTATGACGACTATAAAGAAATTAGTTCTTGTTCAAATATTACAGATTTCCAAGCACGTCGCTCAAACATTCGTTTTAAACGAGATAAAACAGCAAAACCAGAATTAGCACATACGCTAAATGGTAGTGGTTTAGCAGTAGGACGTACCTTTGCTGCCATCGTTGAAAATTATCAAAATGCCGATGGTTCAGTGACTATTCCAGAGGCACTTGTGCCATTTATGGGCGGCAAAACAGTAATCGGTCCAGTAACGCAATAAGTACAACAATATAAAGTAAAAGCACGCCAATCAGCATGATGGCGTGCTTTTTTGTGTGGACAGAAGAGGGCAGGGGAGTCTATAAGAATGTCTAAAATGATAGAGGGTTAGTCAAAATTATAAAGCAAGCTAAGATGTTAAATGAACACTAAATAAAAAATATCTAAAAACAGATTTATATAAATTTGTCAAAAGTAAATAACATTACACAATCAAAATAATAATTTTTATAATTATTTATGACATGATTTAGTAGGATAGGGGGGTAAGAATAAATAAATAACATTCCTAGACAACAAAGAGCAAAGGTCCGAGAAATTAAGGTTTTTAGCATTCCGGTAGTCTGACCTCGCACAAACCTAAGTCTAACTTTGTTGATGTTCCTTTATTTCTATATTAGACTGTTACTATTATTTTACGCTTTAGGAGGGATGAAATGACTGAACATGTGACGTTTAAGCAAGGTGTGAAAGAATGTATTCCTACATTATTAGGCTACGCGGGTGTAGGCTTATCATTTGGCATTGTGGCTGTAGCATCTGGTTTTAGTTTGCTCGAAATAATCTTGTTATGTTTATTAATATATGCAGGTGCAGCACAATTTATTATTTGTAGTTTAGTTATAGCTGGTACACCAATTTCTGCGATCGTACTTACTACATTTATCGTCAATTCTAGAATGTTTTTATTAAGTATGACATTGGCGCCAAGTTATAAAAATTATGGCTTGTGGAATCGTATAGGTTTATCAACGTTAGTTACAGATGAAACATTTGGTGTAGCTATCACACCACATTTAAAAGGCGAGAAAATCAGTGATCGTTGGTTGCATGGACTGAACATTACAGCGTATTTATTTTGGACGCTTGCGAGTGTTGTAGGTGCAGTCTTTGGTAAATACATACAAAATCCCGATGTTTTTGGACTCGACTTTGCGATTGTCGGCATGTTTATTTTCTTAGCAGTGTCACAATTTGAGACGGTTCAACGTTCTTATATTTCAATTTACTTAATATTGATTGTTAGTGTTCTTGTCATGATGTTGCTATTCAGTCTAATCATGCCGACTTATGTAGCAATTATTTTATCTTCAGTAATTGCAGCGTGTTTAGGGGTGGTGATGACACGATGACTACTTCAGTACATATGTTAATTATTATTGTGATATGTGGTTTAGTAACATGGTTAACACGTATTATTCCATTTATTGTAATTTCGAAGATTCAACTATCAGAGCAAGTCGTTAAGTGGTTGTCATTTATTCCGATTACTTTATTCACCGCATTAATTATCGATGGTGTGATTGAACAACAGAGTGGGAGCTTTGGTTATAGTCTAAACATCCCATTTTTAGTAACGATAATTCCCACTGTACTCGTAGCATTAGTAACACGTAGTTTAACTATAACCATCTTGGCAGGTATTTTTGTCATGGCGATGATTCGTTTATTATTTTGATGTTTAGCATTGAAGTAGTAAACGTTATTCGTTAGAATGAAAGTAATTAGAAAATTTAGATTTTTGAGATACTTATTAGTAACAATACTCTCAAGACATAGTAATATACTAAATAAAATTAAATCTTATTCTGAGAAGCTAAGGGACTTGGCCCGATGACGCTTCAGCAACCGACTTGTTAAGCACGGTGCTAAAACCAACGAGTGCTATTCGAATGATAAGTAATTAAGAACTTCTTACTTATATCGGGTAAGAGGTTTTTTAATTTTTGGTAGGAGGAAAACAATGACAAATTATACAGTTGATACATTAGAATTAGGCCCCTTTACAACAGAATCGGGAGAAACGATTAATAATTTAAAATTAAGATATGAACACGTAGGGTATAAAGGTCAACCACTCGTAGTAGTTTGTCATGCATTGACAGGCAATCATCTTACTTATGGGACAGAAGACGATCCGGGCTGGTGGCGTGAAATTATCGATGGTGGTTATATGCCAGTCAATGATTATCAGTTTTTAACATTCAATGTTATTGGGAGTCCATTTGGTTCTAGTTCAGCATTAATAGATGAAGATTTTCCTAAATCAGTAACTTTAAGAGACATTGTGCGTGCAATTGAAGTAGGTATTGAAGCACTGGGGTATAACCGGATAGATATTTTAATCGGTGGTTCACTTGGTGGTATGCAGACTATGGAGTTATTGTACAATCGAAAGTTTGAAGTCAACAAAGCAGTTATTTTAGCAGCTACTGACAAAACGTCGTCATATAGTAGAGCTTTTAATGAAATATCACGCCAAGCGATACATCTTGGTGGTACGGATGGTCTCAGCATTGCACGACAGTTAGGATTTTTAACGTATCGCTCGTCTAAAAGTTATGATAAACGCTTTACACCAGATCAAGTCGTTGCATATCAACGACATCAAGGAAACAAATTCAAAAAAAACTTTGATTTAGACTGTTACTTAACACTGCTGGATGTCTTAGATAGTCATGATATTGACCGTGGTCGAGATGGTGTTACCGAGGTGCTAAGTTCATTAGAAACAAAAGTATTAACAATGGGCTTTACTGATGATTTACTGTATCCAGATGATTTAGTACGTGCAGTAGGGGAGCGTTTCAAATATCATCGTCATTTCTTTGTACCTGATAATGTAGGACATGATGGTTTCTTATTAAATTTCAATGATTGGGCGCCAAACTTATACCATTTCTTAAAAGTATCGCAATTTAAACGTAAATAACACTGATGCCTTAATTTTAGTGTGTAAACTACTAAAATTAAGGCATTTTGATGTGTACAGTGAGTTTGAGTAAACTATGTGTATAAACTGTCTTTGTGATAGATGAAAATCTACAAAAAGTAGTGACGTGTCGCGTTTCTAGTAGAATTTAAGAAATACAGTTATAATATATTTCCTATAATTGTATAAAACTTTTAAAGAGGTTAGAATAGTAATACAGTCAAAAAAGTATAGGAGTGGCGAATTTGTTTTCAAAAATAAAACCTAAAGCAACTATATTGAGTATTTTAGCATTAATTATAGTAGCTTTAGTCTTGCATATATTACCGCCGCTTGGTCTTGTTTTATGTCTTTTTGCGACGATACCAGGCATCGTGTTATGGCAGAAATCCAAAGAATCTTTTGGTCTAGCGGCTGTGATAACAGTAATCCTAACGACATTGTTAGGAAATGTTTTTGTATTAAGCGTAATGGTCTTAATACTTGTGTTAAGTTTTATCATCGGTCAGCTATTAACCGAACGTACGTCTAAAGAACGTATCTTATATATTACGACAACGTTTGTCAGTATCATAACGTTAGTCGCATTTATGTTATTACAAGCATTTAATAAAATTCCTAGTGCAGCATCATTAACGAAACCACTAAAAGATCAAATGCATACTGTAATTACAAGTAGTGGTGTCGAAGGCGATTATAAACAAATGTTAGAAGAAAGCTTTCGTCAAATGGCAGTTCAACTACCAAGTTACGTTATTGTAACGGCATTTGTATTGATCTTGATTAACTTGCTGATTACATTTCCAATTTTACGTAAATTTAAAGTAGCGACACCAATTTTCAAACCACTATTCGCATGGCAAATGAGAAAGTCATTACTATTCATGTATGTAATTGTACTTATTTGTGTTATGTTTGCCGTCCAACCGGGTACATTTCAAAGTATCGTATTAAATTTTGAAATTGTGTTATCATTATGTATGTATATTCAGGGGCTAAGTGTGATTCATTTCTTCGGCAAAGCCAAGTCAATGCCGCCTATATTAACAGTGTTATTAATGGTTATAGGGACAATATTAACACCATTAACACATATTGTAGTTTTAATCGGTTTTATAGATTTAGCATTTAATTTAAAAGGTATCATTAAAAAATGATTTGAGGTGGAAAAATGAACCGTCAATCCACTAAGAAAGCGTTAGTTTTACCATTTATTATTATGGCGCTCACGGCAATTGCACTTGTAGTAGTATGGTTTATTTTCAGCCAACTCATTGCAGGTATTGCTGGGGCAATATTAATTGTGATTATTATTCTCACAGCATTAATGGTGAGGCAAGCGTTGCACAAGATGGACAATTATGTAGACGAACTAAGTGGACACATATCAGCTGGTAGCAATACTGCTATTAAACACTTACCTATTGGTATGATTGTAATAGATGAAAATGAAAACATAGAGTGGATGAACCAGTTTATGTTAGAGCGTTCAGCTAGAAACGTAATTTCTGATCCGATTAATGAAGTATATCCTAATATTTTAAAGCAACTAGAAAAAACCAAAGAAATTGAAATCCAAGATAATGAATATTACTATCGTGTGAGATATTCAGAAGAAGAACACGTATTGTATTTCTTCGACATTACTGAAGAAGTACATACGAATGAGCTATATAATGAATCAAAACCGATTATCGCGACTTTATTCTTAGATAACTATGATGAGATTACGCAAAATATGAACGATACGCAACGATCTGAAATTAACTCTATGGTGATGCGTGTTATTAGTCGTTGGGCATCAGAATATGATATTTATTTCAAACGCTATAGTACAGATCAATTCGTAGCATATTTAAACCAACGTATTTTAAATGACATTGAAGAAACGAACTTCGATATTCTTAGTCAATTACGTGAAAAGAGTGTCGGTTACCGTGCACAATTAACTTTAAGTATCGGTGTCGGTGAAGGTTCGGAAAACTTAATCGATTTAGGTGAATTATCACAGTCTGGCCTTGATTTAGCTTTAGGCCGTGGTGGTGACCAAGTCGCTATTAAAAATATGAACGGTAACGTTCGATTTTATGGTGGTAAGACTGACCCGATGGAAAAACGTACGCGTGTTAGAGCGCGTGTTATTTCACATGCGTTAAAAGACATCTTAATGGAAGGCGATAAAGTAATTATTATGGGTCACACACGACCTGATTTAGATGCTATTGGCGCTGCCATAGGGGTTTCACGTTTTGCGATGATGAATAACTTAGATGCTTACATCGTGTTAAATGATTCAGATATTGATCCAACACTAAGACGTGTTATGGATGCTATTGATGAAAAACCAGAATTAAAAAATCGTTTTATCAATTCGGATGACGCATGGGATATGATGACTTCAAAAACAACAGTAGTCGTTGTTGATACGCATAAACCAGAAATGGTCATTGATGAAAATATTTTAAACAAAGCAAACCGTAAAGTAGTCATTGACCATCATCGACGTGGAGAAAGCTTTATTTCAAGTCCACTATTAGTATATATGGAACCATATGCTAGTTCGACAGCAGAGTTAGTCACAGAGCTGCTAGAGTATCAACCGACGGAACAACGGTTAACACGTTTAGAATCGACGGTCATGTTTGCAGGTATTATCGTCGATACACGTAACTTCACATTACGTACGGGTTCACGTACGTTTGATGCTGCAAGTTATTTACGCGCACACGGTGCAGACACTATCTTAACGCAACATTTCTTAAAAGATGATATTGATACGTACATTAATCGAACAGAGTTAATTCGTACGGTCGAATTACAAGATAACGGTGTAGCTATAGCACACGGTCCAGACGATAAAACTTATCATCCGGTGACAGTTGCACAAGCAGCCGACGAGCTGTTAAGTTTAGATGGTGTAGAGGCATCTTATGTCGTAGCACGTAGAGAAGAAAACTTAATTGGCATGTCTGCCCGCTCTCTAGGTGCAGTCAATGTGCAATTAACAATGGAAGCATTAGGCGGCGGTGGCCATTTAACTAATGCGGCGACACAACTGAAAGATGTTTCCGTAGAAGAAGCCATTGCACAATTACAACAAGCAATAACAGAACAAATGAGTAGGAGTGAAGACGCATGAAAGTAATATTCACACAAGACGTTAAAGGTAAAGGTAAAAAAGGCGAAGTTAAAGATGTACCAGTAGGTTATGCAAATAATTACCTTATCAAAAATAAATTAGCTGTCGAAGCAACAGCTGGAAATTTAAAACAATTAGAACAACAAAATAAAGCTGCTGAAGCGGAAAGACAACAAGAAATTGACGATGCTAAACAACTAAAAGCGCAATTAGCAGACATCGAAGTTGAAGTTTCTGCAAAAACGGGTGAAGGCGGTAAAATGTTTGGTTCAGTAAGTAGTAAACAAATCGCTGAAGCTTTAAAAGCGCAACACGACATTAAATTAGATAAACGTAAAATGGATTTACCAAATGGTATCCATGCTTTAGGTTATACAAATGTACCAGTGAAATTAGACAAAGAAGTAGAAGGTACGATTCGTGTGCACACGGTTGAACAATAATTTTGGATTGAGATATGAGGTGTAATTGGAAAAATGGATGGAATGTATGAACAAAATCAAATGCCACATAGTAACGAGGCTGAACAATCTGTCTTAGGTGCCATTATCATCGATCCAGAATTGATTAATACTACTCAGGAAGTGTTGCTTCCTGAGTCCTTTTATAGAGGGGCGCATCAACATATCTTCAGAGCAATGATGAACTTAAATGAAGATAATAAAGATATCGATGTAGTCACTATTATGGATCAGCTGTCGCAAGAAGGCCGATTGAGTGAAGCAGGTGGTCCGCAGTATTTAGCAGAATTAACAAACAACGTTCCGACCACACGTAACGTTCAATACTATACTGAAATTGTCTTTAAGCACGCCACAAAGCGTAAATTAATCCAAGCAGCTGATAGTATTGCGAACGATGGTTATAACGATGAATTAGAACTTGATACGATTCTAAATGATGCTGAACGACGCATTTTAGAGTTATCATCATCACGTGAAAGTGATGGCTTCAAAGATATTCGAGATGTCTTAGGAGACGTGTACGAGAATGCAGAGTTACTAGACCAAAATAGCGGTCAAACACCTGGTATACCAACAGGCTATCGTGATTTAGACCAAATGACTGCAGGTTTTAACCGTAATGATTTAATTATTTTAGCGGCACGTCCATCGGTAGGTAAGACTGCCTTCGCTTTAAATATCGCACAAAAAGTCGCGACGCATGAAGACATTTATTCGGTAGGCATTTTCTCACTCGAGATGGGTGCTGACCAATTGGCTACTCGTATGATTTGTAGTTCGGGAAATGTTGATTCAAACCGTTTACGTACGGGTACGATGACTGAAGAAGACTGGAATCGTTTTACGATTGCTGTCGGTAAGTTATCACGTACGAAAATCTTTATAGATGATACGCCAGGTATTCGTATTACTGATATAAGATCTAAATGCCGTCGACTGAAACAAGAGCATGGTTTAGATATGATAGTAATAGACTATTTACAATTAATTCAAGGTAGCGGTTCACGCTTTTCAGATAACCGTCAACAAGAAGTCTCTGAAATTTCACGTACCTTGAAAGCCATTGCCAGGGAATTAGAGTGCCCAGTTATCGCATTAAGTCAGTTATCACGTGGCGTGGAACAACGACAAGATAAGCGTCCAATGATGAGTGATATTCGTGAATCAGGGTCTATCGAGCAAGATGCGGATATCGTCGCTTTCTTATATCGTGATGATTATTATAATCGTGGCGAAGATGATGAAGACGATGATGACACAAACTTTGAGCCACAAACAAACGACGACAATGGGGAAATAGAAATTATTATTGCCAAACAGCGTAACGGTCCGACAGGTACTGTTAAATTGCACTTTATGAAGCAATATAATAAATTTACTGACATTGATTATGCGCATGCCGAAATGGGATAAGAAAAAAATATAAAATTATTTTTACCGTACATTAAACTGATACATGTATTTAATGTACGGTTTTTATTTATTATTTTCACAATATTTTTAATGGAAGTATGTGTTGTATTTTTGATTATAACAGCGATAAAACATTGATATGACAATGATTAACTCTAAATTATCAGAAAATAAAAATACAGGGATAGCATTGTGTTTTCGTCAAATCAATGTTCGATTTTTGTTTGCAATATAGCTCATCTCTTGGTAGAATACGTAATGGTTAATTGAGAAAAACTTGGAGGTGCTCATATGTCATCAATCGTAGTAGTTGGGACACAATGGGGAGACGAAGGTAAAGGTAAAATTACAGATTTCTTAGCAGAAGAAGCAGACGTTATTGCACGTTTTTCAGGTGGTAATAACGCAGGTCATACAATTAAATTCGATGGAGAGACTTATAAATTACACTTAGTACCATCTGGTATTTTTTATAAAGACAAACTCGCTGTTATTGGTAACGGTGTAGTTGTAGATCCAGTCGCATTATTGAAAGAATTAGATGGACTAAATGAAAGAGGTATCTCTTCAGATAATTTACGTATTTCAAACCGTGCGCAAGTTATTTTACCTTATCATTTAAAACAAGATGAATATGAAGAAGAGCGCCGTGGAGACAATAAAATAGGCACAACGAAAAAAGGTATCGGTCCTGCATATGTGGATAAAGCTCAACGTATTGGTATTCGTGTTGCCGATTTATTAGACAAAGCAACGTTTGAAACAAGATTAAAAGAAAACCTTGAACATAAAGCAGCGTATTTCAAAGGCATGTTCGATAAAGAATGTCCTACATTTGAAGAAATTTTCGATGCTTATTATGAAGCTGGACAACGCTTAGCACCATTCGTTACAGATACAGCTAAAGTATTGGATGATGCATTTGTTGCAGAAGAAAAAGTATTATTCGAAGGTGCACAAGGTGTAATGTTAGACATTGACCATGGTACATATCCATTTGTTACATCAAGTAATCCAGTTGCTGGGAACGTAACTGTAGGTGGCGGTGTAGGTCCAACATTCGTTTCTAAAGTTATTGGTGTATGTAAAGCTTATACATCACGTGTAGGTGACGGTCCATTCCCAACGGAACTCTTTGATGAAGATGGTCATCATATCCGTGAAGTCGGTCGTGAATACGGTACAACAACAGGACGTCCACGTCGTGTCGGCTGGTTTGACTCAGTAGTATTACGTCATTCTCGTCGTGCAAGTGGTATTACTGATCTATCTATTAACTCTATCGACGTGTTAACAGGTTTAGACACAGTGAAAATTTGTACAGCATATGAGCTAGATGGTAAAGAAATTACTGAGTACCCAGCAAACTTAAGTGACTTACAAAGATGCCAACCTATCTTTGAAGAATTACCAGGTTGGACAGAAGATGTCACAAAATGTCGTACATTAGATGAATTACCAGATAACGCACGTAAATACTTAGAGCGTATTTCTGAATTATGTAATGTTAACATTTCAATCTTCTCAGTAGGTCCAGATCGTAATCAAACAAACTTAATTGCACCTTTATGGCAATAAGATAGTAAGTTCTTATCGATGGCAGTTGTCCTGTCTGTCGATAAGGACTTTTTTGTGCTATAAATGAGGGTGATTGTGCGGGTTGTCTATCCGAGGGCTTACAGCTAACATATTACAGTGGGCTTTATATAGTAACGGTAAAAAAGAAGCTAGGATGCGCACTTAGTGTTAGCACAATAATGTTGCTATGTGTAGCAGGTAATAACTATTAAGTGATGGCGTGCAGACGTTAGTCGTTGCTTGTTCGCAAGCATAGTAGTGAATAGAACGTTCATGCAGATTATAAGATAATGCGTTCTCTATGTTGCGTATCGCTCGACAGAGAAAATCATTATATTGAAGGTTATTTGTTAAGCGAGTTAACGGTTTTTTTAGCTACTAACAACGGTTAATCAAACGAATTCACACTTTATACAATTAATAAGGAAAATTATACTAAAAAAATTTAAAAAATAGCTTGTCTTCATTACGAAGAGTTGCTATAATTATTTTTGTGCTTAAGAGAGGCTCCTTGGTCAAGCGGTTAAGACACCGCCCTTTCACGGCGGTAACACGGGTTCGAGTCCCGTAGGAGTCACCATTTTTTAGGTCTCGTAGTGTAGCGGTTAACACGCCTGCCTGTCACGCAGGAGATCGCGGGTTCGATTCCCGTCGAGACCGTATTGCCCATCCAATAGGATGGGCATTTTTTTGTGCGTTTAACTAGAAAATAGCTTATGATGAGGAGTAAGAGGAGGCAAAGTTATGAGTGGTAACCAACAACTACATGAGTTAGATTTTATTGATTTACTCAGCGAACGTCATGCGCAATTGAGACAGCTAACTGAAACAGCAGCTAATGTGGATCAGGAAAGCAAAATATCATCTTCAGAGTGGTATATCATCTCTATTATTGGTGCCGAAACATATACCTTGTCTGAATTAACAGCACTCGTGAAATTGACGCGCCAAGCGATACACAAAACGATTAAACAACTAGAACAAAAAGAGCTTGTAGTACTAAAAGCAGTCACAGGTAATAAAAAAGAAAAATGTGTAAACCTTACAACTTTAGGTCATGATTTATGGCAACGCAATCAGGCTTATCAACAAGAATTAGAACAACATATTAAAACAACGATAGGCGTAGCTCAATTTGAGCAATTAAAAGCATTACTTCAAACAGATTGGGATTTACCTACTATAGCTAAAAAATGACTGAGTTAAACTTTTAATTGAGTCTTTAGATATATTAATCGTCGGTGTATTGTCTTATGCTGACTGACCATTATTAGAGCGAGTACAGGAAAGCGACAATATTAAATGCTTTCACACGCGCTCTTATTTTTTATATTATTGTCAACCTAGTTGACAATTTTATATATATTTTGGTAAAGTAACAAAGTTAGTATTATGGAGGTGTGCTAGACGGCATGATGTCTCAGGCTATGAGTCGGAGTGTTTTAGTTCGACTACATAGTTTAGACGAAGTAATACGGAAATAACATAAAGAAAAAGGGAGATTATGTCACAATGGCAACACAAGTAGAAGTACAAAGACCAAAGCTATTTGCATTTGTCTTAATGATTGGTGGATTTATGGGCTTATTTAGTGAAACAGCTCTAAATATGGCTTTAACAGATATTATGGCAGACTTTCAAATCGAAGCAGCATTGGCACAATGGTTAACGACAGGTTATTTACTAACGATGGCTTGTATGGTACCCATTTCAGCATATTTAACGAAATGGTTTAGTACTAGAACACTCGTTTTTGCAGGCTTAATATTATCGTTAGTAGGAGTTATTAGTGGTGCTTTAGCACCTAATTTTGGAGTGCTATTAGCCGGACGTGTGATTCAAGCATTAGGTACGGGGCTATTATTACCTATTATGATTACAGTATTAATGTTAATTTTTCCGCTAGAAAAGCGAGGCGCTGTAATGGGAATAATGGGACTCGTAATTACAGCTGGCCCCGCCGTAGGTCCAACTTTAGCAGGTATTATTATTTCAGCTTCAAGCTGGCATTTTATCTTTTGGATTAGTGCACTGTTATACATCGTAGTGCTATGTATTGCACTGACTACAGTAGAAAATGTGGCAGAGTTAACTCGACCACGTATTGATATTATCTCAATCTTACTATCGACACTTAGCTTTGCGTGCTTAATATTTGCCTTAAGTTCAATGGGCACAGCATCATTAACACAATGGATTGTCTGGGTGCCATTAGTTGTTGGTATTATTAGTTTGATCGTATTCACACTACGTCAGTTTAGCTTAAATGAGCCAATGCTCAATTTACGCGTGTTTAAATACCCAATGTTTACGTTGGGAGCGTTACTAGTATTTTTAGTTATCTTATGTATTTTGTCTACAGGTATTTTATTACCATTATATTTAAAAGGAGCATTATTATTTAGTTCAGTTATAGCAGGACTTATTTTGCTACCGGGTAATGCTGTGAATTTATTATTGTCACCTGTAGTTGGTCCATTATTTGATCGTTATGGTGCACGCTATTTCTGTATCTTTGGATTTGCGACTATGTTTATCGCTACATTAATCTTTACGTTAACGATTTCGACAACGACACCAGTGTGGATCATTATTTGTGCCTTTATGCTACTCTTTGTCGGTATTTCAATGGTAATGATGCCAGCACAAACAAATGCCTTAAATCAGCTGCCACAAGCATTGTATGCAGATGGTTCAGCAACGATTACTACATTAATTCAAGTCGGGGGCTCAGCAGGAACAGCTATCGCGATTGCTATTTATACGAATCATATGCAACAAGTTACTGCAGCAAAAGCACAACTAGCCCCAGAAGCAATTGTCTCTAGTGGTATTCAGTTTACCTTTATCTTCATTTGTGCAATAACTGTCATAGGTTTTATTTGTGCACTCTTTATAAAGAAACAGAAACAAGTGTAAGACTTAAGTAATTGCTGTGAAGAACATGAGAAGAACGAACGTAATATTGAAATGGGATTTATTGCTAATATGTTTTATAAGACTGGAACAGAAAATTGTTTCAGTCTTCTTTTTATAGTTCTCGTCACAAGCTCTTTTGTTCGCCTGCAACTTAAGTTAAGATAAAAGTACGTATGTGGGAAAATAGAAAAATTCAGAATTGTAGCGGAACATGGTATAATTATACAATGCACTCAAATTATTTTTTATTTGGATAAATAGAATTCGCTTGCTATAAATGGTAAATTATATAATAGAGTACTGTGTAATTATTGAATAAAATACACAATTTAGAAATGAGGTTTATAATATGGCTAGAAAAGTTGTTGTAGTCGATGATGAAAAACCAATTGCTGATATTTTAGAATTTAACTTAAAAAAAGAAGGATATGAAGTATTCTGCGCGTACGATGGTAACGATGCAGTGGACTTAATATATGACGAAGAGCCAGATATTGTCTTGCTAGATATTATGTTACCTGGGCGTGACGGTATGGAAGTATGTCGTGAAGTACGTAAGAAATATGAAATGCCAATCATTATGTTAACAGCTAAAGATTCAGAAATTGATAAAGTCTTAGGTTTAGAATTAGGTGCAGATGATTACGTGACGAAGCCGTTTAGTACACGTGAGTTAATTGCACGTGTGAAAGCGAACTTACGTCGTCATTATTCACAACCAGCACAAGAAGTTAACGAAGAGACTAATGAAATTGTGATTAAAGATATTACAATTTATCCAGATGCTTATTCGATTAAAAAACGTGGTGATGATATCGAATTGACTCACCGTGAATTTGAATTGTTCCATTATTTATCTAAACATATGGGGCAAGTTATGACACGTGAACATTTATTACAAACAGTTTGGGGCTATGACTATTTTGGTGATGTACGTACGGTAGACGTAACAATTCGTCGTTTACGTGAAAAAATCGAGGATGATCCTTCACATCCAGAATATATCGTGACTCGTCGAGGCGTTGGATATTTTCTCCAACAACATGATTAGAGGCCACGTAGATGAAATGGCTTAAACATTTTCAATCTCTACACACGAAGCTTGTTATTGTCTATGTATTACTAATTGTCATCGGGATGCAAATTATCGGTTTGTATTTTACCAATAGTCTTGAGAAAGAACTGACTCAAAGTTTTAAAAATAATATTACGCAGTATGCGAAACAAATCGAAATAAATATCGAAAAAGTATACGATAGTGACGGTTCTGTAAACGCACAAAAAGAAGTGCAAGACTTGTTGAATGAGTATGCGAACCGTCAAGAAATCGAAGAAATTCGTTTTATTGATCGCGATCAAATTATTATGGCTACGTCTAAGCAGTCTACGCGTAGTCTAATTAACCAACGAGCGAATGATAATTCCATCCAAAAAGCTTTGTCGATTGGTGAAGCGAACAGTCATACTATGTTAAAAGATTATGGTAATGGTAAACAACGTATGTGGGTTTACAATTTGCCAGTCAAAACGTCTGACGGGACAGTAATTGGCGATATCTACATAGAGGCTGATATTAATGATGTATATAATCAGTTAAGCAGCATTAATCAAATCTTTATTGTTGGTACGGGCATTTCGTTGTTAATTACAGTTATACTTGGGTTCTTTATTGCACGTACTATCACGAAACCAATTACAGATATGCGTAACCAAACGATTGAAATGTCGAAAGGTAATTATACGCAACGTGTGAAAATTTATGGTAACGACGAAATTGGAGAGCTCGCATTAGCATTTAATAACTTGTCGAAACGTGTACAAGAAGCACAAGCTAATACGGAAAGTGAGAAGCGGCGCTTAGATTCCGTCATCACGCATATGAGTGATGGTATTATCGCCACAGATCGTCGTGGTCGTATTCGTATTGTCAATGATATGGCATTGAAGATGATGGGGACTACAAAAGAAGATATTATCGGCTATTTCATGTTAAACATTTTGAAATTGGAAGATGAATTTTCACTAGATGAAATTCAAGAAAGTAATGAAAGTTTCTTATTAGATATTAATGAAGTAGAAGATATTATTGCCCGCGTGAATTTCAGTACTATTGTCCAAGAAACAGGCTTTGTTACAGGGTATATTGCCGTAATGCATGATGTTACAGAACAACAACAAGTTGAACGTGAACGTCGCGAATTCGTGGCCAACGTGTCACACGAATTACGGACACCATTAACGTCTATGAATAGTTATATTGAAGCCTTAGAAGAAGGTGCGTGGAAAGATGGACAATTGGCACCGCAATTCCTTTCTGTTACACGCGAAGAAACAGAACGTATGATACGTTTAGTTAATGATTTATTACAGTTATCGAAAATGGATAATGAATCAGAACAAATTACAAAAGAAATTGTAGATTTTAATTCCTTTATTAATAAAATTATTAATAGACATGAGATGTCAGCGAAAGAAACACAATTTGTACGTGAAATTCCAAACAACACTATCTTTACAGAACTTGATCCAGACAAAATGACACAAGTGTTTGATAATGTCATTACCAACGCTATAAAATATTCTCGTGGTAATAAACGCGTCGAGTTTCACGTGAAACAAAACGCATTATATAATCGTATGACGATTCGTATTAAAGACAATGGTATTGGTATTCCAATCAATAATGTGGATAAAATATTTGATCGTTTCTATCGAGTAGATAAAGCACGAACGCGTAAGATGGGTGGTACAGGTTTAGGACTCGCAATTTCCAAAGAGATTGTTGAAGCTCATAATGGACGCATTTGGGCGAACAGTGTCGAAGGACAAGGTACGTCAATCTTTATTACACTTCCTTGTGAAGTCATTGAAGATGGTGATTGGGATGCAGAATAAAGAACTAATTAAAACGATTATCCTTGTTATCTTAGTGCTTATGAGTGGCGTCCTCACTTATATGACTTGGAATTTCTCGCCAGACTTAGCTAATGTCGATAATCAGACAGATAAAGACAAGCAAACACATGCTATCGGTAAACCACTTAATCAAGGTATGGAGCAAGTTGTGACGCCGTATCAAATCATCCATTCAAAAGGTGAAGATACGGAAGGCGTCACAGCGACTAAAGATAACGTTAAAACAATGTTGGACCCATTAATGGATCAACGTGTCACACGAGCTGAACGTATGCACAGTCAACATAATTTGATTATTCCAGATTTAAGTGATGATTTTGTGGTACTTGATTTTACGTATGATATGCCTTTAGCAACATATTTAGGACAATCACTAAATATCAGTGCGAAAATACCGAATAACTTTAAATTTAATCGCTTATTAATTGACCAAAGTCACAATGGCAAAGTGCAATTATATGCGGTGAGTAAAGATAGACATGATGTCGTTCGCATGACGACAACAGCAAAAACAAGTAAATTGAAACAAGCTTTAAGTAGCTTAAACAAAAAAATGCAACCTTACACTGAAATTATTACGAGTAAGGACACTATCGATAAAGCGACACATATTTATGCACCAGATGATCCTAAAGGATTAAAATCATATCGCACGATTTATAATCGTATTAGTGTTGATGCGATGAATGCAATTCTCTTTAATGATTCGCTAGTTGTGCGTAGTGCGAAAAGTGGAACTACGACTTACAATAATAATACTGGCGTTGCAAATTACAATGATGAAACCGAACGTTATCGTTATACTAATTTGTCAGAGGATGAAGATCGCTCGAACAATATGAAAGATACGATTCCAAGTACATTTGACTATATTAATAGCCACGGTGGTTTCACAGATGATTTCCGTCTATTTAGTACAAATAACGATAGTGGCGAATTAACGTATCAACTATTTTTAAATGGACGACCAACCTTTAATGAAAACGACTTAAATCAAATTAAAGTGTCATGGAGTGAGAAAGGCATATTTAGTTATGCTCGTTCCTTATTAAAAACAAATGTTACGATTGATAGTGGTGACAGTGAAACTGATTTACCGGGTGCTGAAGAAGTGAGATCGTCTTTAGCAAATAACAGAACTATTGATTTTGAGAAAGTTACAGACTTAGCAATTGGTTATACGATGAATGATAAACCGGATAATAAAGATATTGAAATTCAACGTAATAGTGAATTTACACCACAATGGTATGTTGAATATGACGGCAAATGGCATCCGTATAAAGATGGGAGGCTAGAATAATGAACTGGAAACGTGCAAAAACATTATTTATCATCGTCTTTATTCTAGTCAATATCTCCCTGATTGTGATTTATATCGACAAAGTAAATAAATCACATATCAATGAAAGCAAGGACGAAAATAAAGTAGATTTCAAACAAGAAGAAATCACTATTCCGCAACATCTTCAATCCGTCGATGGCGTAAAAATGCAGTTACTGACTGCACGCTCGAAAGATTTTTCGTCTTATGCGAAGGACAAAGATGATGTATCTGCGGAGTCATCTGGACGTGTAGCTAAAGGAGATATGAAAGACGCCATCAGTATTAAAAATGATGCCTTTACCGATTTAAAAAAATTCATTGTCGATGATGTGTATAAAGGTACACAATATCAAATGAGAGATGTCAGCGATGATAAAGTAACCTTCGAACAAACATATCAATCATTTCCGATTATGAATAATAATAAAGCACAATTGACGTTCAATATTAATGACGATGAAGAGGCCACAGATTATAGACAAACGGCTATGCAGACAATAGAACCGTCTAAAGGTGAAAATAACAGCAAAAAACAAGTCATCAGTGCACGATCAGCAATTGAAGCACTGTATTACAATCGTTATTTAAAACAAGATGACGAAGTGACGAAATTACGCCTTGGTTATTACACCGTAGTTAAAGAACCTAATGTGCAAGTATTAGAAGGTAATTGGGAAATCAAAGTTAAACATGCCGGCGAGGACAAAGTAAAAACATACTACGTTGAAGCCGTCTCAAAAAGTCCTAAAATAATCGAGGAAAGTTAAATAATGAGCGCTTACCCAGACGGTAGGCGCTCATTTTGTATATAAAATACACAACTGCAAATTGAAAATATAAAATTTGTAAGTAAGGAAGTGGATATCTTGATAGTATTATAGAGGAGTAAGTGCCATCAAGCGCTAAATAATTATTAATAAGAAACTAGTTGTGTTATTTTAAAGCATTACACATCATGAGTGAAAGAGGGACCTAACAATCGTATATGTAACGCGGGAGTGTGTTGAATATTATTTAAAGCACTTAACATAGCCATTGTGATAATGAAAGCGAATATGACTATGATTTATATAAAACTATCAAAGATATTATTGCAACTGTAATTACATAGAGCAACTTTAAGTTGCTCCTAAAGTGATTGTAGCACTATTTTAAAATATAGTTAGTGGTTTAGCGCACAAGGTAAAATATCAACAGTGAATAACAAAAAATAGTAATATAGTTTGGGCGCTGTTAACAAGAAAATGCTAGAGGCACAGTAACGGTTGTCTGCGTGCACTATTTCCCGGGCTATAATGTTAATAGGATATAGTGGATATGCAACAACTTTGGATTGAGTGAATTATTTTAGAAACTTTGTTTTCCCACAAGTCCTACGACCATGATTTTGACAGAATTTCAAAATCAGAGTAATTGATGACGCATAACACTACTTGTTATAGTATAATGTAATAGTGAAATTCAAGAACGGGACGATGAATCAACTCACAGCACGTAGAACGTACATATGAATGTCATACGAGTTACTGTAAACGGTCAGTGAAGTATAGCAGTAACAACGATATGACTGATGAGCAACGTGATAAATTTAAATTTTTGAAGCAACTGTGAAGACGATAGACATGTTTAGAGATGTCTAATGTAGATGCAGCAGTGTGTTCTTAGTAGAAAGGGTGAAACCGCTTGATACGAATGAGTGTCTTAGCGAGTGGTAGTACAGGAAATGCGACGTATGTCGAAAGCGATAAAGGTAGTATCCTAGTAGACGTAGGTCTTACAGGTAAAAAGATGGAAGAACTATTTAGTCAGATTGATAAAAATATAGCTGATTTAAATGGTATTTTAGTCACACATGAACATATTGATCACATTAAAGGATTAGGCGTTTTAGCACGCAAGTACAAGTTGCCTATTTATGCCAATGAAAAAACGTGGTCAGCGATTGAGAAAAAAGACAACAAAATTCCGATGGATCAGAAATTTATTTTTAATCCATATGAAACGAAATCTTTAGCAGGTTTTGATATTGAGTCATTTAACGTATCTCACGATGCAATTGATCCACAGTTTTATATTTTCCATAACAACTATAAGAAATTTACGATGTTGACCGATACAGGTTATGTATCAGACCGCATGAAAGGTATGATTCAAGGTAGCGATGCCTTTATGTTTGAAAGTAATCATGATGTGGATATGTTACGTATGTGTCGCTATCCATGGAAAACAAAACAACGTATTCTCGGAGATACAGGGCATGTCTCAAATGAAGATGCCGGATTAGCTATGTTAGATGTGATTACAGGCAGTACAAAACGTATTTACTTATCACATTTATCTCAAGATAATAATATGAAAGATTTAGCACGTATGAGTGTGTCACAAGTATTGAATGAGCGTGATATTGATACTGAGCGAGAAGTATTATTATGTGATACAGATAAAGCCCAAGCCACACCAATTTATACATTATAATAAGTCATAAGTAACTAGAACACCTTTACGATATCGTAAAGGTGTTTTTTGCGTTAAAGCATATGCTGTAAATTTAATATTGGACGAATAGTAAGAGTAAAATATTACTTTAGTATGAGCAAGTTGTGTTGGTCTTAATCAAAGAATAAGCAGAAATAATCCACAGTGGATAACTATAAAGCTGATGTAAAGGGATATAAAGAAAGTGTAAATAACTGTGAATAACTATGTAAGACAGAAGGGTAGTTATCCACTGTTTTGTCCATAGTTATCCAGAGATGTGCACAATTCACATGTGGATACCCACATTATACACAGAGTTATCCACAAATTAACAAGTTATACAGTCATTTTTGTTTATAAATCGTAAATTTTGTACAAAAATCGTATACATTCTTGTTATAATAAGAGGGTATCATGTGCACAAGTGTATAACTTGTGGATAAGTATAATAACTTATAAACACATAGTGGAGGAAATTATGAAAATTACAATACTCGCAGTCGGTAAATTAAAAGAAAAATATTGGAAACAAGCACTTGCAGAATACGAAAAACGGTTAGGTGGCTACACTAAAATTGAACTTATTGAAGTAGCAGATGAAAAAGCTCCAGAAAATCTTAGCGACAAAGAAGTCGAACAAGTCAAAGCGAAAGAAGGTCAGCGCCTACTTGCTAAAGTCAAACCACAATCCACAGTGATCACCCTTGAAATCAAAGGCAAAATGTTAACATCCGAAGGCTTAGCACAAGAACTCCAAGGCAGAATGACCCAAGGCCAAAGCGACTTTACCTTTATTATAGGCGGCTCACACGGTCTCCACCAAGACGTCTTAAGTAGAAGCAACTACGCCTTGTCATTCAGTTCCATGACCTTCCCACACCAAATGATGCGCGTCATGCTCATCGAACAAATCTACAGAGCATTTAAGATTATGAAAGGCGAAGCGTATCACAAATAAAACTAAAAAATAGATTGTGCATAATATAAAAGGAGCGGATTTATATTAAAACTTTGAATTCAAAAATTATTGAAAGGGAAGCTACCTTAGAAATTGAATCTATGGCAACTAATACATTGAAAATAAACCCGGATATTAATTCAAACGATACAAAAATGTCTTTCGATGGAGAATTGGAAGTGTATGATTCTGAAAATTTGAGTAAAAAAAATTTCGTTGGAAAAATACAAGTTCAAGTTAAAGGAAAGGAAGTAGCTAAAAGAGGAGGTAAGGTTATTCATCGAAGTAATGTCAAAATGAATGATTTAAAGGCATACCAACGAGAAGGTGGTGTGTATTACTTTGTCGTGTATTTAATCGTTGAGAATAAAAAAGTTGTTGAGAAGCAGGTTTATGGTAAACAATTACATCAATTAGATTTACAATTTTTACTGCAAAAAAAGCAGAAAAGCGTCACTATAAAAATGTATGAAATTGAAAATGAAAAAATTTTATATAATAATTGCGTAAAATATATAAATGAAAAGAGATTACAAAACCAAGTAGGTCAAGTTAAAGTAAAGAACATAGAAAAAGCTTTATCATATATAGCTACACCTGAAAATATTGTGATGGATCATAGAGGTTTACCATTAAATGATTTTTATGGCTATATAAAAATTAATTCATCTGAATTAGATGTAACTATACCAGATGGAGTATTAAGTATGGAAAAAGTAAAAAGAGTGAACAAAAAGCAGATAATAAAAGAAGGCAAGTTATTATTTGAAGGTATGGTAGGTATAGAAACTTCAAAGGAATCCATCTCTATAACTATAGATGATATTTTCAAAATTCAAACATTTGAAAGTGATAACAAAAGTACATATACAATGTTACCATTTAAAAAATTAAATATAGCCGAACAATCTTTTAATGTTATAAACGAATTGTCGAAAGGCGGCGAATTCTTTTTGGATCAAATCCAATTAGTAATCCAACCTTTTGAAATTAATATTATTGAAATAAAAGAAACAATAAATAAGTTGAATATTAAATTATCAGAGTATAGTAACTTGCTTTCGTTTGATGTGAGTCTAAAATCTACAGAATTTGATAAGCAGATGAATGAGATAAAAGGTTTATTAGAATTATTGGAATATAAAAATTTTAAAGATTTTAAAATGCATAATAATGGATACTATAAAATGAATTTTTGTGGAAAATTTATATTATTATTTAAAGACAATACATCATTGTATAATGTCTACTCTAATGACTTTGTAGATAGATTTGAGGCTGTTACAAAAGAAAGAGTTGTACAGATGCCAATTGTTTACACATTAACAAGAGATATGATTGTAGATGTACTGAATTTTGATATAAATGTTATTAAAGAATGTATTGAATCAGATAAAATTGCTATTCAATCTGACATTAAATGGGAGAAATTAAATAACTTTGCATTAGAATTAATCGCAGCCTATGATGAAACTCAAAGAACCGATTTATTAGAATTAGCTGAATATGTATTAAATAATTTGCTGAATTTTGATAATGATAAAATATTTATGAACTTAATCAACAAAGCTCAAATTATAAAGAGAAGAAGAAATGATGTAGATGAAAAATTGTTAATTAAGTTATTCAAATTGAGAGATAAATTAATAGACATTGATAAAGAAATAGCAACATTGTATATCAACGTAGTATCAGGGAGTAAGCAAGAGGCAAAAATAAGATATGAAACCCTCAATGCTGCAGATTTGGAAATATTTAATGCTTACCCGATTTTTAATTTATATAAAAAATTAATAGAAAGTTGAGATTATGACGAAAAATACTTTTAGAGAAAGAATTCAAAAAACATATACAAAAAAAGATCTTGAGAAAGCTTTAGGTCTTAAAAACAAAGCTCAATTGCAGAAACGAATTGATAAATTAGTTGATATTTATAAGGTTGATATGAAGAAATTTCAAAAAAATTCTGGCGAAAGTGAAAGAGCTGCTTATAGTTTCAATGGGATTGCTTTTGATATACTATGTGTCTTATTAAATAATATGACAGATGATATGCTCCCTAAAGCAATAACAGATGAAGACGTAAAGTTAAGAAAAAATGCGATAGAGCATATCGATATTGACCAATATGCACATTTTATTAAAAGCATTAAAAATGATATAGATAAAATTGAATTTAAGCCATTAAAGTTACATATACATGCACAAAAAGCATATCAAGATGTAAAAAAAGTATTTGATTCAGGTAATAAAATAAATGAAAAGTTGCAATTAGTTTCAGAAGTAATGAATCAATTACCTATTGATAAACAAGTTGAATTAAGTGATAAAATCGCATTTGCTATACATGAAACTATTTATTCTACATTCGCAGAGATCAAGTATAATGAAAGGATTGCTGAGCATAATCAAACAAGTGAAAACTCAAGTCAGTATGATTTTAGATTTAACTATTTCGTAAATCAATTAACTGATAATGTAATAACAGAAGATATAAATGAAGAAAAAGCCTTTATATATGATAATGATGAACAATTAGATTGGTTATTGGTTAACATACTAAATAAAGTTCAACGGGCTGCTGATGGTTGGGGGATGAGAAACGCTAAGCCTCATCATAGAACACAAAAGTTTAGAGATATTGAACATTATTTCCTTAGAGACGTATCGAAAATGATTGATAAAGAGCTTAACAAAAAGGAAAACTTAAATAAACAATCTAAAAAATATGACTTCGATAATAAGATAAAGGTCATTAATGACAATATTGAGTTTTTTAATGAGGATGAACAAATTAGAAAGCATTTACTAGAGTTACGTAAACGATTAGACTTTCATTCTGCAGCAGTATTAAATCAGAAAAATCATTTACACATAGGCAATGAAATGTTCCAATATTTTATGGATGATATGCAACAAGTTGTAACATTGATAGACCGATACATTAATAAGACTGAACATTATAATGATATGAAAAATGGCTATATTAATGAATATAAATCATTTTATAATGCATATAATAATGAAATTGAAGTGACTAAGACGTACGAAAATAACATCCCAATGGCAATGTTAATGAAACAATTTAAGAATCAACTGTTAAAAAGAAGGAATAACCGAAAAAGCTCTAATTGAAGTTAAGTAGAAAATTAATAAATAATTGGTAAGCTCAATCCCCCATATAAAGGGATTGAGCTTATTTATTTGGTGGAATTTTTTTTGAAATTTTTTGCCACTTCATCAATGACCTCTATTTAGTATTAGGATTGTCTTATCAAAACGTTTTGAACAAATTTTAAGTTGAAAGTGAGCGCGCCACTTTCAACCATAAAGGAGAAGATTTACATGGAGACAAGAGACAAACTGATGTCATTGACTCAAAGTGACAAAACACAGCAATGGTTAATGGACAAGTCATCTAACCAAGATGACATTCAACAATTGCAGCAACAATTCAGCCAGCAGTTAGATCAAAAATATAATGCACTTTTAGCTGGTGAACAAGCTAAATTAGATCAATACGTGGAAGTACATCAAGGGTTGGAAGCATTAAAGGAAGAGATTGAATCAGAATCCATTAAACTTAATATCGATAAATTACCCGATATCAAAGCAACAATGCTTGAAAGAGCCAAGAATGATGAACATTCTGATAAGATCGAAAAGCTATTTGATAGGTTAGAACAGGCATTAAATGGTACGAATCGATTATATACGCAATTATCGTTGATTGGTACACGAACACATCGAATTACAACTAAAAATTTTAATCTTCAAGGCTTACCAAAATCCGTCCAACGTATGATTTTACCTTCACAATTCAAAAAGGTATATACAATCGATTTCAAGTCATTTGACCCTTCAGTTGTTGGATACATGACGCAAGATTCTAAACTGATTGACTATTTGAATCATAAAGAAGGTTTATATGACGCATTATTAGAAGATTTATCACTGTCCAAAAAGGAGAAAAAGTTCGTTAAACGTACATTTATTGGTTCGTTTTTATTTGGCGGCAACTTCGATAGCCCCAAATTCAAGTTGAAACATTATGTAAGTGAAGAGCAATGGTTGGATACGGTCAGCCAATTTACAAAAGTCAATGAACTTAAGAAACAAATCGAAGAGCATAAAACCATGCCGATGCCCTACGGCATTGAACATGATATGAGCGCATTTCAAGGTAGTAGTATTATGGCAATTTACGTACAAACGGTAGCGAGCTATATTTTCAAGCACATTTTGTTGGAAGTGTACAAAGTACAGTGCGAACAAAAAACGTTCAAGATTATAGTGCCGATACACGATGCGATTATGATTGAATGTGATGATGAAGTAACTGCACGTGATGTTGCTCAGCTAATGAAAAGTACAGCTAACCAGTTGTTCAATGATGAATTTGCACATGTGACAGTGGAAGAACTCGGAGGTGAGGGCCATGAATAATGATAGAGGACAAAGTTTACAAATACCAAGTAGTACATCACTCAAAGAAAATTATATATATGTAGCTACGTTATATTCTGTGAGAGAAACAAATTTCTCAGGTGATGTGAAACATCAATTCACATATGAAATTGAAGTGAATAATCAGATCGTATATGTGAATCGTAATATCTCAACACAAAAGACAGCTAAGCAGTTGTCAATCAATGATTGGCTTAAACGTCACAGTAATTATAGCTCCACTCATGAGAATTATGACCCTTACATTGATAGAAAGCATTTAATCCATGTAAGTTGCTTTAACGGTAATTACTATGTACAAGATGTAGCATCATTAAATGAAGATGGAGGATTATTATAATGAATCATATATTACAAATGTTATCTAAGCTATTAAGTGTGGCTAAGGAGGCAATCGACCGTCAAGGTCTGATTGCTATCCTAACTATTCCTGTTAATAATGACAATGAAATAGAAGAAACGGCTCAAGGTGAAACCGTGTATAACGAACTTATCGATCAGTTACGACTTAATATCTCAAAAGATACGGACTATCGACCTAACATCTATAGCTATTTTGGTATTAAGAAGAATCCCAATGACACAGTACTCATGGAAATGATGATAAAGGTTTTTCATATCAAACGTTTTAATTCAGAACTGTTTGTTTTCAAAGATAACGGGTGGCAAAAGATAAATGGAGATGAATTACAAGACTTGATATCTAAAATGATACAAGTATTGCTTGTAGATTATAAGCCTTCACTAAGCACTCTAAGAAATGTCGTAGATGGATTGCAAAAATCAACAGATGTAGAAGAACTTGTTGAGAATGAGCACTATATTGGTTGTGGTGAAAATATGTTCGATCTTAATACGTTTCAAGTCGTTAAAAATTCAATCGATATTTTCCCAAAAACACGATTGAATTTATCATTAAGTACAAATGATGTAATTACTGATAAGATACCGCCTTATTTTAACCAATATATGTTACAACTTGCGAATTATGACCATGATTTACAATATTTTCTTTTCCAACATACAGCAGTATTACTTACAGCTAATACTAAATACCGTAGGGGTCTCATATTATACGGTGGAGCTAAGAATGGTAAATCTGTATATATTGAACTAGTTAAATCATTTTTCTATAGTAAAGATATTGTGTCTAAGGCACTTAATGAGCTTGAAGGTCGTTTTGACAAGGAAAGTTTAATTGACAAAAGTCTAATGGCAAGTCATGAAATTGGGCAATCTAGGATTCAAGAAAAGATTGTAAATGACTTCAAAAAGTTATTATCTGTAGAATCAATGCATGTTGATCGTAAAGGAAAAACTCAAGTGGAGGTCACTTTGGATTTGAAACTTGTTTTTGGTACAAATGCGGTACTTAATTTTCCTGCTGAACATGCGAAAGCTTTGGAGCGTCGAATTAATGTTATTCCATGTGAATATTATGTTGAAAAAGCGGACACTTCATTGATTGATAAGCTCCAGAGTGAGAAGAAAGAAATCTTTCTTTACTTGATGTATGTGTATCAACAGATTGTAAAAGCAGATATCGAGTACCTTGAAAATAGTCGTGTCACTGAAATTACTCACGATTGGTTAAATTTTGGATATGAATTTGTTTTTAGTAAATCAGCAAGTATTGCAAATCAGAAAGCGTGTATTAATTTACTCAGAAAACTTATAGAAATCAAACCAGGATCACGAATCAAAGTATCCGAGTTAAATAAAGTTATTAATGAAGAAATAAAGGTGAGTTCTCAGGTTATTAAACAGTTAATTCAAGCAAACTTTGATACTCAAACCAAACTATACAATGGCTACGATTATTGGATTGATTTAGGTTGGAAAGAAGCCGATAAAAAAGAGATTCATGATATTTCGAAAAAAGATAATATTATTTCATTAGATAAAAATGAAAATATAACAGACGATGAGGCATTAGATGAAGAGAATTTGGATTTTGATTGGGAGGACTTTGACGATGAATAATGAACAAATTGAAGCATTTGTAGAAGTGCTTGTACCTATCATTGAAGAACGTCTCAATAAAGGTAAGTAAGGCTAATTACGTACTACAGGCAGTTGCCTGTAGTACTCATATGATTAAGTGGTAAAAGTGATAACAATGAAACGAAATTATAAATATATATTATCCATATGATGTTACAAGACCGATGGTCTGTAGCAATAATCTAATAAAAGGAGTGGTATGATATGAAGGGTAAAATTGCACTTTATTCACGCGTTAGTACGTCAGAGCAGTCGGAGCATGGGTACTCAATCCATGAGCAAGAACAAGTACTCATCAAAGAGGTTGTGAAAAACTATCCAGGTTATGACTATGAAACTTATATCGATTCTGGTATATCAGGTAAAAATATTGAAGGTCGACCAGCAATGAAACGTCTATTACAAGATGTTAAGGATAATAAAATCGAAATGGTATTAAGTTGGAAATTGAATCGTATTTCTCGCTCAATGAGAGACGTGTTTAATATTATTCATGAATTCAAAGAGCATGGCGTAGGGTATAAATCGATTTCTGAGAATATTGATACATCCAATGCTTCTGGTGAAGTTTTAGTTACAATGTTTGGGTTAATAGGATCAATCGAACGTTCAACACTGATCAGTAATGTCAAGATGGCAATGAATGCTAAGGCGCGTAGTGGAGAGGCAATCACCGGTCGTGTTTTAGGCTACAAATTATCACTTAATCCATTGACACAGAAAAATGATTTAGTTATTGATGAAAAGGAAGCTAATATTGTACGGGAAATCTTTGATTTATATTTGAATCACAATAAAGGACTTAAAGCAATCACGACAATTCTAAATCAAAAAGGATATCGCACCATTAATCAAAAACCATTTTCAGTGTTCGGCGTGAAATATATTTTGAATAATCCAGTCTATAAAGGCTATGTCAGATTCAATAACCATCAAAATTGGGCTGTTCAGCGAAGAAGTGGTAAAAGTGAAGAAAATGATGTGATATTGGTCAAAGGTAAGCATGAAGCCATTATAAGTGAAGATGTATTTGATCAAGTTCATGAGAAACTAGCTTCTAAAAGTTTTAAACCGGGTCGTCCTATTGGTGGAGATTTCTACTTACGTGGCCTTATTAAATGCCCAGAATGCGGAAATAATATGGTATGTCGACGGACGTATTATAAAACGAAAAAGTCCAAAGAACGGACAATCAAACGCTATTACATTTGTTCATTATTCAACCGCTCAGGAAGTTCTGCCTGCCATAGTAATGCGATTAATGCTGAAGTCGTCGAACGCGTAATCAATGTCCATTTGAATCGTATTCTTTCACAACCTAATGTTATTAAGCAGATTGCGTCAAGTGTGATAGAAGAACTGAAACAAAAGCATAGTAAACAAACAGAAATAAAATATGATATTGATAGTCTAGAAAAACAAAAAGCAAAAGTTAAAATACAACAAGAACGATTATTGGAATTGTTCTTAGATGATGAAATGGATAGCGAAATGTTAAAAGCTAAACAAAGTGAAATGAATCAACAGTTAGAAGTATTAGACCAACAAATTAAAGAAGCAAAACAAGCAAATCAATCACAGGATGATATACCCAATTTTGATAAGTTAAAAGCACGACTCATTTTGATGATAACACGATTCAGTGTGTACTTAAGAAAGGCTACACCCGAAGCTAAAAATCAACTTATGAAAATGTTAATTGATTCAATTGAAATTACGAAAGATAAACAAGTTAAACTCGTAAGGTATAAAATTGACGAAAGTCTTATCCCTCAATCTTTGAAAAAAGATTGGGGGTCTTTTTTTATACCTAAATTTAACTTTGTGATAAATGTCACAAAGAAAAATAGGATTGAAAATTTATCACTTTTACCACTTTTTTAGAGTGACAAAAGTGGAGGAGTTTTGAAATATTTTATAAATATATATTTTATTTATGGAGTACACATTATTAATTAAGGAGGTCATTATAATGACGCTAAGCAAACAACTTAAAACGTATATTACTGAACGATTTAAATTAAATTATCAAGAAACTTGGGCTTGTGAAACCGTAGATGCGGTGGCTGAAGATGTATTACCTGAAAAATATATTAAAAATAGTCCACTTGAACATAAAATTTTAAATACTTTTACTTATTACAATGATGAATTACATGAAATCAGCATTTACCCTTTTTTATGTTATCTAGATAAGGAATTAGTAGCAATAGGTTATTTAGATAATTTTGATTTAGACTTTATATTTTTAAATGACACTCATCAAATTATTATTGATGAACGCTACTTGTTACAAAAAGGGGGCGAGTAATTATGAACTGGATCAAGGTCGCTCAACTATCTGTCACAGTTATCAATGAAGTCATTGAGATCATGAAAGAAAAACAGAGTGGAGGAAAATAGTATGAACATCAATCGATACATTACACGAGGGATTAGTGAACACATATCTCTAGACCTTCAAATTTTACTTTGGAATATGGTAAAAGAACGGGACAATCAACCTCATACAGATTATCTACACATTTTTAGACTGCAGGAAGATGAGAATATACTCTCAATCACACATGAACAAGAACAACCCGCATACAAATTGGAATATCACTATATAAACTATGTAAAAAATCAAAACGCAATACCTAAGAAAGTCTACGTCATCCGAGAAGATGATGTAGACGTTTTTTATTATGTCATGCTTTTACCTGAAGAATATTAAAAGGAGTGAAGATGATGAATACAATCAAAAGTACGATACACACAGAAGCGATTTTTAGCGATGATGAACAACACCGCTACTTACTCAAGAAAATTTGGGATGAAAAGAAACCTGTTTGTACGGTGATAACCATGTATCCTCATTTAGATGGCGTATTATCACTCGATCTTACGACTGTTCTTATCCTCAATCAATTAGCGAACTCTGAACAATATGGCGCTGTATATCTTGTAAATCTATTCTCTAATATTAAAACCCCAGAGAATCTTAAACATATTAAAGAACCTTATGATAAACACAGCGACATTCATTTAATGAAAGCGATAAGTGAAAGTGACGCAGTGATTTTAGCCTATGGTGCTTATGCGAAGCGTCCCGTTGTTGTCGAACGCGTTGAGCAAGTGATGGAAATGTTAAAACCTCATAAAAAGAAAGTAAAAAAGCTCATAAATCCAGCAACAAATGAAATTATGCATCCGCTTAATCCTAAAGCGCGTCAAAAATGGACATTGAAATAAAGGAGGATTATCTATGAACCATGAAACTAAACAATCAGATTGGCGAACGGTTGCTAATTGTTTAGCATCGCAAAATTATATATCGATCGTAAAAGGATTAGTACATCATTTTACAGCGATCGAAGATGAAGAAATACTTGATAAAATCTATGATGATTTTATGAATGATGACTCTATAACAACGGTACTTAACAATGATTTACAGACAATCATTAACCATTATCTATCAAAATAAAGACTATACTAATTACAATAAAAATAGAGCATCCTTCACTTTTATGGTGAGGGATGCTCTCTATTTAATTTTTTTGCTATTTCCTATTATATATATTTAAAATGTATTGTACAATTTAAAATGATGGAGGGACATTTAATTTATGAAAAAATATATAATTAGTTTAGTACTTTTAACTTCTTTTTTACTATCCGCTTGTACAATTAATATTGAGCGCGATGAGGAAAATAGTGAGAAAAATAAACAGAAAGAAAACACTCATACTGATTCAAACAATACAAGTTCGAATGAATCAGATACTTCTAAACAATCATCTCAAGAAAATACTATAAATCAAACAGAACAAAATCAACCAACTGAGAATAATTCAAGTTCACAACAAGATCTGCAACTAATAACAGAAAATGAAGCTATTCAAAAAGTAAAAGATGAGTTTCCTCCTATACAAACAGGAAATGACTATCGTATAGATACTACTAGAACTGATAATAATGTGTACGCTATCAAATTTACTTCTCAAGATGCAGAAGGTTATCCTATGAAAGCTGCTGTCACTATTGATAAGCGAACTGGAGAGTTTATTGATTATATTGATGATAGAAGCGATGAAGATAAAGAGCGTCATGTCCAACATGCTAAAGAAAGTACTCTTTATAAAGGTCCATACGATGCTTTCAGAAAAGATTTTAGTCATAAAATAAATGAATGAAGTATATATGAATTATCATCTTTAATATAAGAGCATCCTTCACTTTGCGGTGAGGGATGCTCTTTTAGTTTATTTTTTTACTGATTACTCGCCATAAGCTCTGCTTGCTCCACAACCTGCTCTACAGCCATTTTTTGTAAATCTGGTGGATAACCATATTTCTTAAGCAATCGTCTCACAGCTACGCGCATTTTAGCTTTTGCGCTATCACGTTTAGACCAATCAACACCCATGTTTTCTTTCACTGTTTTAGTTAGTTCATGAGCAATGGCACGTAATTCTTTATCTTCCATCGCTTTTTTCGCTGTTTCATGTGAAACTAAAGCATCGTAAAAAGCAATCTCATCCGAATTTAGGCCTAATTCATTTCCTCGTTGTTGTTCTTGTTTAATATCTTTAGCGAGTTGAATGAGTTCTTCAATCACTTTTGATGTTTCAATGGAACGGCTATTATATTTATTAATCGAATTTCCTAACATTTCAGAGAAACGTTTAGATACCGTCGCATTCGTTTTCATTAATGATTTAACTTGCCCTTTGAGTAATCGATTTAGTAATTCTACCGCAACATTTTTCTGTTTTAATCCTTCGACATCTTTTAAAAAGTCATCAGATAGGATTGATAAATCGGGTTGTTCAAGACCTAGCGTTTGATAAACATCAATCACATCTTCAGTCACAACAGATTGTGACACAAGTTGATTAATCTCTGCTTCAACTTCAGCCGGAGTTTTACGTGTTTTTCCTTCTTTTGGCGGTTGTAACAATTTAACAAGTCCTGCTTTAACCGCTTTAAAGAAGGCAATTTCATCATTGAGTTCTTGGGCTGTAGGTTCAGTCGCACAAAGCGCAAAGGCTTTACCTAACTCTGTGACCGTTTTAATAAAACGTTGACGTTCATCTTCACCTAAACCAATCACATAATCCATCGTATCTGAAATCGTATAATAACGTTCCGATTTTTTATCTGAATTAAATTTAGAATAATCAAGATTATATAACATATCTTGGATTACATCATACTTCAATAACATCAATTCAACCGCTTTATCTGTATCTATTGCCGTTTGAGCTTGATCAGATTCTGTATATTCTTTAAGTGCTTCTTTTAAACTTTCGGCGATACCGACATAATCGACAATTAATCCACCCGGCTTATCTTTAAACACTCGATTAACTCGAGCAATTGCTTGCATCAAATTATGGCCTTTCATTGGTTTATCAATATACATCGTATGCATGGAAGGAACATCAAATCCTGTCAGCCACATATCTCGAACAATCACGAGTTGTAATTCATCATTTACATCTTTCATACGTTTTTCTAATACATTACGACGTTTTTTAGGACCAATATGTCTTTGGAAAGAGGTTGGGTCACTAGATGAACCTGTCATCACTACTTTGATGACTCCTTTATCATCATCATCTGAATGCCACTCTGGTTTTAGACGAATGATTTCATCGTATAAATCAACAGCAATTCGACGACTCATCGTTACGATCATTCCTTTACCTTTCATCGCTCGCTGACGTGTTTCAAAATGTTGGATGATGTCTTTGGCTAAGGCTTCTACACGAGGTTTTGCGCCTGCTAAGGCCTCAATACGGGACCATTTTGATTTTAAACGCTGTTTTACATCCTCTTCTTGATCTTCTGTAATGTCATTATATGCTTCGTCTAAGTCTAAATTTTGAGGTAAATTTAATGGAATTACGCGACTTTCATAGTAAATTTTAACTGTACTTCCATCAGCTACGGCTTGTGTCATATCATAAACATCGATATAGTTCCCAAAGACCATTTGCGTATTTTTATCCGTTGAAGCTACGGGCGTGCCCGTAAATCCTACAAACGTCGCATTCGGTAAAGCATCTCTTAAATACTTCGCATAACCATATTTAATGCCTTCACCTTTATCATCGTATTTTGCATTAAAACCATATTGTGTACGATGCGCTTCATCTGCCATAACAATCACATTTTTACGTTCTGTTAGAGCAGCCATGGTCGTTTCGTTTTGTTCAGGTTCAAATTTTTGCATCGTTGTAAATATAATACCGCCCGATTCAACAGATAATAACGATTTTAATTCTTTACGTGTTTCAGCTTGTTTTGGCGTTTGTCTTAATAATCCTTTACCAGAACGTCCTTTTGATTTAACAAACGTACTGTATAGTTGGTTATCTAAATCATTACGATCCGTCACGACGACTAAAGTAGGGTTATTCAGCATTTGAATTAATTTTCCAGAGAAAAAGACCATAGTTAAACTTTTACCGGACCCTTGGGTATGCCAAATAACCCCGCCTTTACCATCACCTTGCCCAGATGAAGCTAATAAAGCTCTATCAACAGCTTTATTAACGGCATAGTATTGATGATACGCTGCCAGAATTTTACTGATATGTCCTTTACCATCATCTTGGAATAAGACAAAATATCGAATTAAATCAAGTAGTGTTTCAGGATTTAACATCCCATGAATCAGCACATCTAAACTAGCTAAACTTGAGGATGATTCAGTTTGGCCATCTTTGGAACGCCAAGTCATAAAACGATCATAGTTCGCAGTTAGTGAACCAGCTTTTGTATTAATACCATCACTTGTAATAAGCACTTCGTTAAATGTAAATAATTGAGGAATACGCATTTTATACGTTTCTAATTGATGATAACCGTCTTCGACGCCCACGGTTTCATTGGTTGAATTTTTAAGTTCAATCACAACGAGAGGCAAGCCATTGATAAAGAGGACAATATCGGGACGTTTTGTATAGTCTCCATTAACGACAGTGAATTGATTGACTGCTAAAAAATCATTGTTTTGTGGATGTTCAAAATCAACGATTTTAATAATTTCTACTACCGATTGTCCTTCATCATCATAGTCTTCGATTTCAATACCATTGATCAAATTTTCATGAAAGGTAAGGTTATTTTCTAAAAGATTGGGCGACTTCTCTAAAGTTAGTTCATGTATCGCTTTTTCAATAAAACGAGAATGAATGTCTGAGTTGATTTTTCTTAATGCTTTCTCTAAACGTTCATGAAGGACAACATCTTTATCACTTTTACGTTCTGGCGCTAGACCTGCCATACCAATCTCATTACCTTTTTTATAGTCGTAGCCTAGTGATTGTAGCCATTCTAATGCGACTTGTTCTAAATCATCTTCATTAAATTGAAAGTTCATCACTATTCACCTCAATATCATCAGGTATTTCTAGTTCTCCAGACATAAATTTAGGAAGAAGCGTATCTCGTAATTCAATTAGCTTTTTATTTTCTTTATTAAGTATTCTAATTTTTTGAAAATATGATTTTATAAAATTTTCGAATTTAATAATAGTTTCTTTATCTGCTATTACAAATTTAATGCTATTTAGATTTTTTTTATTAAGCTTTGGTTGTACAGCTCCAGTTATATAAGGAGCTACATTAGTATTCTTTAAATAAAGCATCAATAATTCATCTGAAATAAGCTTTCCTTTTAAAATATGTGCATGATTACTTACCCAAAATTTACCCCACACGTATTGAATAAAAGGATTACCTGCTTCTGTTTGAACAGTTCCATCTTCTCCAATTAATATATATTTCCCGTCAAAAATATAATTATCTACATAATCTATGATTTTTGTTGCTCCATAATATGGGTATATTGATTCTCTTTTTTCTCTTTCAAGTTTTGATAATGGCTTTCTAATAGAATTAAAGCTTTCTGCTGTTTCTTTTACAGTTTTGATAGACCAATTTTTAGGTATCTCCCCTAATTCACTATCAATCATTTCTCCTCCACTAGATTTATAAGGGGCGCCATTTCTATCTGGGAATTCAAAATCTATAAACCAACGTTTAAACAATGTTTGTGATAGTTCCTCTAGGTTTGCTATCATTTTGTAGTTTAATTGAATTTTATTTTCTATATTTTGTAATATTGTAGATACTCTATTTTGATATTTTAGAGCAGGTAATTTAACTTTAAAGTTCCTAATAGTCTTCAAAGATACATTTTTAATAGTTGTTCCTGTAGCGTATTGTTGTATATAATTCTGAAATTCTCTAGATTTTAGTAAAAAATAAATATAATTTTTATCTGCAGTATCATTTAAGTTTATATAACATGCACTTTTTCCAAGTACTATATTTTCGTTATTAAATTTAGCTATCTTACCAATAGTTCCATTTATAGAAACTAATAAGGTTCTTTTTGATAAATCTTTTTTATATTTTTCAAATGTTTCTCTATTTACTGTTTTCGTCGTGTCTTTAATTACGATATTACCCTCTTCTAAATTATTTCCATTAACGAAATAAAAATCGCCTTTAGGATCGTAAGAAGGCGTCCCATGAAGACCATCACCTATTTTTGAAGCAAGGTCTTTTAATAGAATTTCTTTATACTCCATAACCTAATCCCTCCAATGATTTACGGATTTGGTCTTCAAGCTCTTTTGATTTTGCGAATTGTTCACTTAATTCAGAAGTAATACGTTCCATTTTTTGTTCAAATGGTTCTTCATCTTCTTTAACATCGGCTAAACCGACATAACGTCCAGGCGTTAAAATGTATTCATTGTTCTTAACTTCTTCTAAATTAGCTACTTTACAAAAACCAGCTATATCTTCATAGGATTTATCGTTTGTACCTTTCCAAGCATGATAAGTTTGTGCTACTTTCTGAATATCTTCATCTGAAAATTCTTTTAATGTTCTAGATACCATATGACCGATTTCACGAGCATCAATAAATAAAATTTCATTTTTACGTTCTTTTTTATCATTTTGACCTTTATTATTACTAATGAACCAAAGACAGACAGGTATTTGTGTTGAATAAAAAAGTTGACCTGGCAAGGTAACAATACATTCCACTAAATCTTGTTCAATTAGATTTTTACGAATTTCTAATTCATCTTTTCCACTTGTAGACATCGATCCATTGGCTAATACGAATCCTGCTATACCATTAGGTGCTAATTTGGAAACCATATGTTCAATCCATGCATAGTTAGCATTACCTTTTGGCGGAATACCAAATTGCCAACGGTAATCATCAAGTAATCGTTCTTGACCCCAATCACTTGCGTTAAAAGGGGGATTGGCTAATATATAATCTGCTTTTAATCCTTTATGTAAATCGTTATGGAATGTATCCGCATTTCGTTCACCTAAGTCATTATCAATACCACGGATAGCTAAGTTCATTTTTGCTAATTTCCAAGTCGTAGGGTTAGATTCTTGTCCGTAAATCGCAATATCGTCTAATCGACCTTGATGTTTCTCAACGAAGCGTTCACTTTGTACAAACATCCCACCTGAACCGCAACATGGATCGTAAATGCGTCCTTTATAAGGTTCAATCATCTCAACTAATAACTTTACAATTGATGATGGTGTATAGAACTCTCCGGCATTTTTACCTTCTGCACTTGCAAACTTAGCAATAAAGTACTCATACACTCGACCTAATACATCTTGTTTACGACTCTCTGTATCGCCAACTTTAAATGTAAATAAATCAATAATGTCGCCTAATTTTTCTTTATCTAACGCAGGTCGTGCGTATTCTTTTGGTAACACACCTTTTAATGATTCATTTTCATTTTCAATTGCAATCATGGCTTTATCAATCATTTGTCCAATTTCTGGTTTTTTCGCATTATCATTAATATATTGCCATCTTGCTTCTTTTGGAACCCAGAAAATGTTTTCTGCTAAATATTCATCTTGATCCTCTTCATCAGCATAAGGATCTTGCTTCAATTCTTCATACTTTTCTTCAAAAGAATCTGATACATATTTTAAAAAGATTAAACCTAATGCTACATTTTTATACTCAGCAGCATCCATACTTCCTCTCAATTTATCGGCAGCTTGCCATAACTTTTCTTCAAAACCTATAGTGGCCATTAATAACACCTCTTAAATTTAATGTTAAATCAACTATAGCAAAAAATAGAAGATGATTGTGTAGTATTTTATTAATATTTAATTTATCTAGACTATCAAAAAAATATAGATTATTATTATCTTAAATTAGTAAACAGGAGTGAATTAAAATGAATAAAAAATATAAATTAAAACGATACGATAAAAGATTTAGAGGTGTGTTACAAATGTGAAGATTCATATTCATACCTTTGTGAAGACTGTGGTTATTGAAGATACTGTTGCCATTGTTAATTGAAAAATTTTTTTGAATATTAGGTCAAAATTTTTCTGTATCAAAAGCACTATGATAAATAATAAATATTTATTGAAAACAAATAGAAAAAGGAGAGGTACCTCCTTTTAACTTTAAACAATATTTAATAATGGGAGAGAAAAATATTATGAAGGAATTTTTAATGATATTTTTTAATAAATATGAATTAAAAGCTATTATAGCTCCAGGAATGATAAGTATCATGTCTTTCTTTACTATCTTGATAATATATTTTCCTGATAGTTTAAATTTAGGTTCTAGTCTAATTGTAATAATTCTATTGATTTTTTATATCTATTTATTTTCAATCATAGCAAGAGAAAATGGTAAAATGGTTGAAAAAAGTTGTTTTCTCAATCATCAAATGTTTATCCCACTACACAAATTTTAAGATATTCAGACGACACTTTAAATATAAAAACCAAAGAAAGGTATCACTCTTTTTTACAAGAAAACGTTCCTTGTATAGAACTTCCTAGCTACGAAGATGCTAGAGACAAAAAAGAGAATTATTTTGATGATGAGTACGACTCAGCAATTGATTGGTTATTAAAAAATACAAGAGAAGATTATATGACTGCTCAACATAATATGGAATATGGCTTCTATCGTAATTTATTAGGAATTAAATATATTGGTATTATAATTGTTTTAATATCTATAGTATTCAGTATTGTTGTTTTTATACTATCTCAAGAAAATGATACGATTCAACTAGTACTTTCTAGTATTATTAACGTGTTTTTTTTGTATTTTTGGATTTTTAAAGTTACTAAAACACAGACTAGAAAATCTGCAAAACGTTATGCTCAATCTTTATTAGCTAATTGTGATTTTAAAAGTTAATTGTATGTAGTTACACTTCCAATATATTTTAAATTATCATAAATTGTGGGAATTTTAGAGTCTTTTTCAAGATTTTTAGCCTCATAGTTTAAATTACTCACATATATATTGATAGTACCAGTTTGACAGTCAAATACTATATCGCCTGCTTTTCTTTGAGTAATTGTAGTATAATTACTATAATAGTATAAATCTTTTGAGTTAGCTTCTCCTACAACAATAAGCTTAGGGTTTAATTTATTTAAGATACTACTCGGTACTCTTCCACTTTTTCTAGAATGGTGAGGTGCAAATAATATATCCACTTTTTCCCAGTTAACTTCATTTTCGATTTTTTCCATAAAATCAGTAGTCAAGTCTCCCATCCACAAAGCAGTTACTCCTTTATCTAATTTATACTGAATGATAGGAGATATATCATTAAAACTGATTTTTTCTGCTGCTTTTTGTAATTCATTTTTAAAATACTCATTGTCTGTATCAGGCCATAATATATTAATACCGGAACTACCTCGTGATTCATCGCTAATATTCATCCATTTTCTTTGACTATCTTTATGTATGTAAAAAACTTTGTTAGAATCTCTCAATTTTTTATATTCTTCAAAACTTTGACTAAAATCATTTTTTTTAGCATTATTTTTTACGCAATAAAAATTAGTGATATTTAAATTTTTATTTAATAACTCAAGTCCATGAATGTGATCTTCATCTGGATGAGTAGATATAAATCTAACAATTTCTTTTGTAGAAGCTATCTCTAATATTTCTTTTATTATAATATCTTTTTTATCATTATATAAACAGCAATCTATAATAGAGAAATTATCTGTACCGTGTTTAATGTAAAACATATCACCATTTCCTACTGAATACGATTTAATTATACTCAAATTAGTAATCCTCCTTTAATTAATAACAAATTGTATTAAGTAATGTAATTATAAGCGTTTATTACTTAAAGTAAAAGAATTTATAATATTACTTAAAATGACGTAAAAATAATTTTTTAGTAAAACCACTAATAAGGGGACAGAAAGCTTATGAACACAAAAATACTCGAGATTGGCTTCTGTCCTTTAGATTTTACAATCGATTTATAGACCGAATAAAATTTAACTATTTTGTTTATTCAAATTCAGAAGAGCTATTCTCGTGTGATGTGACTGATCTTTCTAAACCGTATAGAAATTTTTCAGATTATTGTTAATAAGCAATCTCTCAAAAAATAAAAATTAAGGAAATTTATATTACTATTATCTAGGTACTAATTTTATCTTTTCTTTTAAATTAAAAAGGAAGAAAAAGTTAAATTTTTATTAAGTTTTACACACGATTAATTATTAGCGTGTTAAATGTAGTATACTGTTAATATAAGAAAAGTCATCATATTATTTGTCAAAAAAAGTGACATTCTATACAGTAGTGTGTCGTTAGTTGTCACATTTTTTGACAGCCAAAATAATAATTGAACCCTAATGGTTATGCTATTTAGTGAAGTATCGGGTCGATAACTACCCCGAAGAATAGGGGACGAGAACTGCTTTAGTCGCTTTCATTGTTTTGTCCTCCAATAGGTCGATAACTACCCCGAAGAATAGGGGACGAGAACTTTTCGATGGTTGTAGAACAGAAGACCACCGTATAATAGAGGTACTTTTCGAGGATATAGACCGTTACACAAAAGACTTCTGGGAACAAGCACACGAACGTACTGGCATGATTCAACATGTACTAGAAAGCAACTGGATTCTTGTCAAACAAGGACAAGAAACAACACCAGAACAAGAACAATATTTTGACATGGCTGAAGAAGTGGAAGAGTTCTAAAACAGAAGAATCATTTGAAAAGGATTGATATAAATAATGATTAAGAAAAGACTTAAAGAAAACAAACAAGAGCAGTTATGCTATGACTTAGCTAACGCCCTAAACTTTGCAGGGGCTCGAGTAAACGAAACCAATATACATTGGGGAAACACTCGACCTATGGAAACCATATGGACTATGGACATAATTATCAAGCCTAATAACTATCATATAAAGTTATTTGATAAACGCCGAATACTAAGACAACACCCATACAAAGGGACACACGTAGCACACCTAAAAGGTGATGAGATTCATATTCATACTAATGTAAATAAATATAAGCAATACTTAATAATAAAGAATGGAACAATAATATATAATCATTAGGCTATGGCTATTAAGTCATAGCCTTTTTATTTGTGCAGGAACAGCAACACCACCTAATAAGCACATATAAAGCCCATACAAGCCAATTAATAGCTTTCTAAGGTTTTATATTATACTAATTAACCGTTAATGGCTCTTAAATGGTCTGTGAATGGCTTATATAGTCATTCTGAATCGACAACCACCCCGTAAAAGAGGGGGACGAGAACGGAGTAGTTTTTGTAGTGATTTGAATAGGAAATACGATCGATAACTGCCCCGAAGAACAGGGGACGAGAACGGGAAGAAACGAGCATCATAGAATTTTGATCCATATTTATTCGATAACCACCCCGGAGAACAGGGGACGAGAACCTCATCTTGATGATCCCAATTGGGTTGGTTAAAATGAAATCGATAACCCCTGTAGAATAGAGAATAAGTATTAAAAAATATATTTGGTTTGATAAAATATTCTGCAAAAAAGGGGAACAAAAAATCAAGATTTAAACTGTAATTCATTATCTTTGCAATTAATTGACATTCAATTTCAAAATAAGCAGAAACAAAAATAACTTTCATACAAATAATTTCTTTATGATTAAGTTGGAATTAGAAAATCAATACGAAATACGAATAACAGTGAATGGAACGTATATTATTAAAGGATTGGATGCAGTGTATTGCAATTCGAGAGTTGCTACTTAAGAAATTAAAAAGAAGAAAACCAAAAATAGGAATTAAATTTGAAATAAGAGGTTCTGTTGCAAAGTAAAAAAATATAGCTAACCACTAATTTATCATGTCAGTGT
>ERZ1023396.72-NODE-72-length-56911-cov-222.053293_pt1 | contig 56911 bp, 53 predicted proteins | sample MGYA00380504_ERZ1023396 | MGnify/ENA primary metagenome ERZ1023396 (study PRJEB33173, sample SAMEA4830410) | metagenome | study: EMG produced TPA metagenomics assembly of the PRJEB25223 data set...
TTGACGCTTGACGCTTGACGCTTGACGCTTGACGCTTGACGCTTGACGCTTGACGCTTTAAGACTGTTTAAAAAGACGGTAAACATGTGATGATGGTTGATGATTTTTGCTAATATGTTTTGCCATTTTAGCACAAATTTTAAGTTGGCATGTTGTTTTGGGGCGTATGGCATGTCCTATCTTGATGTTTTACAATGAGTGTTCATTTTTGGTTTTTTGTTTATCAGCTTGTACTTCTGGCTGACGCAAATTTTTGGCAATCTTATCCATGACGGCATTGATGAGCTTATGAGCATCGGTTGCCCCAAAATGGACATTGAGCTTCATTGCTTCATCTAACACCACTTTGTAGGGGATATGTAGGCTATGTTTAAGCTCATAAGTGCCAATGAGTAAAATAGCATGTTCGATGATGTCAAGTTTGGATAACTCTCTGTCAAGTTGGCTGACAATCAGGGCTTCTAATTCATCAATTTGGGCAGGGATATCACGCATCAGCTGATGATAGTAGCCTAAATGTACGGTGTGCATGGCATTATCAGCACGAGTACGGGCAGCGATGGCATGTGGTGGGTTGGATTGCCAATTATGTTGACCCATTTGGGCAAAACGACGGTCAGTCATCAGCCATTCATATAAGCCTTGCAAGGCAAAGCGTCTTGCCTTGCGTACGGCGGTGTGAGTGGTTTTGTAGGTGATGGTTTGGCTGTTGTTACCGTTGTTATCGTTGTTATCGCTTGGCTCAATGTCTGTTTGAGCATTGTATTTGTCTTTGGGCATGGAATATTGGTGTCTTTAATCTTTAGTGAATTGATGATACTTTTGTAATACTTTAGTGATGCTTAGATAAGGTGATGTTTAGATAAGTTTGGGGCGATTTCTTGTATGGATTGCCCTTATGATTGTTTTGATGGCACAAATATGGCTTAGGTGTTTGTATCATCAGCAGATAAATCGTCTAACTGATTTAATACCGACACCATCTCAAGAGCAGTCATGGCGGCTTCTGAGCCTTTGTTGCCTGCTTTTGTGCCAGCTCGCTCAATGGCTTGTTCAATGCTGTTGGTGGTTAAGACCCCATTCACCACAGGGATATCATAGTCAGTTGCCACGCCACCCAAACCTTTTGCTGATTCGCCTGCCACATAATCAAAGTGGGGTGTGCTGCCACGAATGACCGCACCAAGAGCGATGATGGCATCAAAGTGGTCAGATTCCGCCATGCGTTGAGCAGTGATGGGTAACTCAAATGCCCCTGGCACACGCACCACGGTGATGTTGTTGCCAACCACACCATGACGCAATAAGGTGTCAATCGCTCCGTCTACCAAGGATTCAACGATATAACCGTTAAAACGACCAACCACAATGCCGATACGGGTGTTGTGATTGTGGTGTAACTGACCGTCAATGTGGGTGATGTTGGCTTTGTGTTGAGATAGGTTCATGATGTTGTCCTAATGTATCAATATGCTTGGTATCAATGTGCGTGTCAATGCAATGTGCGTGTCAATATGCCAAAAAGCCATTAAGTACGCTTAATGGCTTTTTTGGGTCATGTGTTTTTGGCACTCATCATGCCAAGGCCTGTTTTGCCTGCTCAGTTAAAGCAGTGAATGCTTTGGCATCATGCATGGCAATGTCAGCCAACACACGGCGGTCAATCTCAATATTGGCACGCTTTAAGCCGTTGATAAAGCGATTGTAGCTTAAGCCATTTTGACGAGCACCTGCGTTAATACGAGCAATCCACAAACGGCGGAATGAACGCTTTTTATTACGGCGGTCACGATACGCATATTGACCAGCTTTGGTAACTGCCTGTACCGCCACACGATACACACGAGAGCGTGCCCCATAGTAGCCTTTGGCACGATTTAAGATTTTTTTATGACGGCGATTTGCTTGTACACCACGTTTTACACGAGCCATGATGCTCTCCTATATTATGTAATCAAAAAATTGCGAAAAAAAGACAGATTTAGATGTATGGACACATGCGGCGGATAGATGCCTCATCTGACTTGTGTACCATTGTTAATCCACGCAATTGACGAATACGCTTAGGAGATTTTTTGGTTAGAATATGACGCTTAAATGCTTGCTTACGCTTAAAGCCAGTGGCGGTTTTTTTAAAACGCTTAGCAGCACCACGTTTGGTTTTTAATTTAACTTTCATAAGAAGACCTCTTAATCACACAATGCTTGATTTTACAATGACATTGCCTTGATAAAATACCTGTTTGTCATACAGCAGGTTCAATTAATGAGTGAACACCCAATGAGTTTGGGTTTAACAGTCAAAAACTTTTAACAGCCTAAATAACAGTCTAAAGACTTTTGAACAGCCTAAAGGCTAAGCTGTTTTAACGCTGTCTTTGAGTTGTCTTAAAGCATGACTGAAAATTGCCATATGCCTTGAGGTGGGAGATGAGATTTTAGCAAATTGGTTCTTTTTTGGCAATGATTATATTTGGCAATGATTATCAAAGATTTTTTATCAAAGGTTTTTATCAAACGTTTTCTTGACTGTTTTTTTCTTGACTGTTTTTTGTCATGTCATGGTTGTGTCATGTCATTGACCAGACGGTCAGTATGGATAAATTTTCCAAACGGTCATTATGGATAAGTAGGATTGTACACCTGTACACCAAGTGATTTTTGCTGGATTTTTTGTGATTTTCTATACAACTTTTGCCATGATGCTGATATGATACAAAGGTTTACTTTTACAAAAAATGACATGATGGCGATGATGAAATAATACATTCTATAAAATGTCTTCTATAAAGATACGATATTAAAAACACCTTATGCTTTACCTTGTTAAAGACATCATCAATGAAAATAAATAAGATTAAGGAGCTTATCTTGGCAACGCAAGAAATCACGCTAAATGAAAGCATGTTTGTGTTTGAGACCGTCATGCGTGTCCGCTATACTGAGATTGATGTTGGACAGTTTTTGACCATGGAAGCCATGTGTGCCTTGCTGACTGAAGCAAAAGCACGCTACTTTTATTCGCAAGGCATCAAGGACGTGAATGCCAATTATCAAGGTCCCATCATGACGGATTTACAAATCAATTTCCCCACACGCATTAAGGCCAGGGAAGAGTTATTATTTGAAGTGGGTATCGATGGCATCAATCAGCATACTGCCAATATGATTTTTAAGGTCAGTCGCATGTATGATGGCTCTTTGGTTGCTAAGGCTCAAGCCAATATTGTTAACTTTGATTATCGCAAAAATCAAATGACCACATTTGATGATGAACTGATGCAAGCTTTGTATCATGAACCCTTTGAAATTTAATAAACTCGATTTGATAAATTAAGGTATTTGATAAATTAAAGTATTTAATAAATTAAGGTAACTGCCATGTCTGCTGTCATTTCTTCTGCCGATTGGCTAGATGCCCCACAGTACAATGCTGATGGACTGATACCAGCCATTGCTCAAGACCACGCCAGTGGACGCATTTTGATGATGGCTTGGATGAATAAAGAAGCGTTAAAGCTCACTGCACAAACCAACACAGCGGTGTATTTTTCTCGTTCTCGTGGTCAGTTGTGGCATAAGGGCGAAACGTCAGGGCATACCCAAATTGTTCATGAAATCCGCCTAGATTGTGATGCTGATGTCATCGTATTAATGGTAACGCAGTTAGGGGGCATCGCTTGCCATACAGGACGAGCGTCTTGTTTTTATCAGCGATTAGACACCCAAAGTCCCACCCCAACTTGGCAGACGATTGATGCTGTTTTAAAACCCCCCCATGATATTTATGGCAACAACAATCATAATGACGATAATCTTCACAACAACAATCATAACGACAATCAACACACCTTTTCTGCCACATTTAACAGTCAGCCAGCAACCATATTGATTGAGTTGGATAAACAACTACACGCTCGTAAAACTGCCGATGCCGATGATTCATACGTTGCCAGTTTGTATGCCAAAGGCATCAATAAAATCTTAGAAAAAGTGGGCGAAGAAGCCACCGAAACCCTGATAGCTGCCAAAGATTATGCACATCACTTATCACAAACAAACACAACAAACCGCTTGGATAAACCAACCAATGCGTTACAAGTGATTATAAAAAATGATTTGATTTATGAAATTGCTGACTTATGGTTTCATACAATGGTCATGTTGGCGTGGTTTAATATGGACTCAAGCCATGTATTGACAGAGTTGGCAAGGCGGTTTGGTTTGTCTGGATTGACAGAAAAAGCCAATCGTAACAACAACTAAGCGTCTTTTGGTCAATGTTGGTCAAGACAAGAGATGGCATTTGACCTTTATTGGCATCATTTTTTTGGCTTGTGCCAAAACAAAAATAAGCAAACATATAAGGAACATGACATGGGCGGCAGTTTTTCTATTATCCATTGGATTATTTTATTGGTGGTGGTGGTGGTGGTGTTTGGTACTGCCAAGCTTAAAAATTTTGGTAAAGATGTGGGTGGTGCGGTCAGAGATTTTAAAAATGCGGTCAGAGACGATGAAAAAGAACAGCGTGTCCAACAAAACCGTGTGTTAGACCATGAAGCATTAGACCATAAAAAAAATACACCTGCTGACCAGCGTGTTTATCAAGATGAGCAACAAGGTTGATTGGGTTTAGGGTTGATTGGGGTTAAGGTTGATTGGGTTTTTGACTTTTTGGTTTTTGATGCGATGCGATGATGTTTGATATTGGTTTTTCTGAACTGCTGATTTTCTCAGCGTTGGCTTTGATTATTTTAGGGCCAGAGAAGTTGCCACAGGCGGCACGTACGGCAGGGCAATGGTATGCCAAATTTCGCCGTACTGTTGCCAATTTACAACATGACATTGAAACTGAGCTGGATTTGGCAGAAACTCGCAAACAGCTACAAGCAGAGCTGGCAAAAATTCGCCAAACTGAAGCACAAATGCAACAACAAATGCAAGCGTTGCATGGTAACCTACAACAGATGCAACAACAAGCAGCCCAAAATAAAACCACGTATTTACCAGCAAATGTTAGCCAGATGGCTAATGTGCCATTGGCAGGGCGTTGGTTTGTGATTGGTGATGCAGAAAAAATGCGTCGCCTACCGCCTGCACCCAGATTGCCCAATTTACGTGCTGACCCCTTACTTAATCAAGTCCTGTTGACAAATCAGTCATCACTTGTCGACCAAAACCATCTCAATAAAAACCATCTTAATAAAAATCATCTTAATAAAAATCATCTCAATCAAGATAAGCCCAACCAAAATAACATCAACCAAAATGACCCTAAAAAATAAATCATTTAAGCCCAATTCGCATGAACGCAGACCATCAGTCCAAAGACTCACAAAAATCGGACACCCCCAGCCCTGCTACCGATGACAGCACCACCTTGTCCGCCCAGCAGTCTCAACAAAGCAATGTACCAGAGACGTTAAGCGACATGCCCATTACCGAACATCTGATTGAGCTACGTGGTCGTTTGATTAAGATTTTTGGGGGCGTGTTGCTGATTTTTTTATTATTGGTTGGGTTTGCTCGAGAGTTGTATGCGTTGTTTTCAAGTCCTTTGGTGGCGTTATTACCTGCTGGTTCGTCCATGATTGCCACTGATATAACCACGCCTTTTATGACACCCATCAGATTGACGTTATTTTTGGCGGTATTTTTGGCGATGCCGATGATTTTATATCAGATTTGGGCGTTTGTTGCCCCTGGCTTGTATAAGCACGAAAAGAAAATTGCCGTTCCTGTTTTGCTGTCATCGGTGGTGTTGTTTTATGCAGGGGTGGCGTTTGCTTATTATGTGGTGCTGACAGGGGTGCTAAGGTTTTTTATTCTGTTTGCCCCTGATAATGTATTACCGATGACCGATATTGACAGTTATTTAAGTTTTGCTATGAAGCTGTTTTTGGTGTTTGGGGCGACGTTTGAAATACCTGTGTTAACATTGCTGTTGGTGTTGGCAGGGGTGGTATCCACCGAGTCGCTGGCGGATAAGCGTCGTTATATCATTGTTGGTTGTTTTGCGGTTTCGGCTGTGGTAACACCGCCTGATGGTCTGTCGATGTTGTTGCTTGCCATTCCCATGTGGTGGTTGTTTGAGTTAGGATTGGTGTTGGCAAATGTGTTGCTGACCCAAAAAAGCAGCCGTTAGATTGCTTATGCTGATGTCTGTTCCTAACTCACCAAGTCAAAGACCGTCGTTAAAGACCATCAGAGTAAAAGAGATGGGTGGAGCATGACGTACGATAAGTTAAATTGATGCTTAAGTAACGCTGATGTGTTTTAATTGATATCAACACACCAATATTTGGTTGTAACATACTCTTCAATGCCGTATTTTGAACCCTCACGCCCAAATCCTGATTGTTTGATGCCGCCAAATGGGGCAACTTCAGTAGATAATACGCCTGTGTTTTGGGCAACCATGCCATATTCTAAGCCTTCGGTTACCCGCCATGAGCGTTTTAAATCTTGGGTATAAAAATAAGCTGCCAAGCCATAAATGGTTTTATTGGCGTGGTTCATCACTTGTTCTTCGTCATCAAAAATAAACACAGGCGCAATCGGTCCAAAAATTTCTTCGTGAGCAATGTCCATGTCATCGCTAATATCGGTAATGATTGTTGGCTCAAAGCTTAAATCAGAAGCATGATGATTTTGTCCGCCTGTAACAAGCGTTGCCCCTTTATCAGTCGCATCTTTTAACAGTTTTTGCACTTTATCTAATGCGTCTTGGTTGATGAGTGGTCCAATCTCCACATCTGAATTCATGCCATTGCCAACGTTAAGTGCGTCAACTTTTTGCTTAAAAAGGCTTAAAAATTGGTTTTTTATTGATGAATGTACGTAAATTCGGTTGGCACACACACACGTTTGTCCAGCATTGCGATACTTTGACGCAATCAACCCTGTAACAGCATGGTCAAGATTGGCATCTTCAAATACGATAAAAGGGGCATTACCACCCAGCTCCATTGACAGTTTTTTTACCGTCGATGCACATTGAGACATTAATGTTCGACCCACTTCGGTTGAACCTGTAAAGGAGAGTTTTTGAATACGGTCATCTTGGGTGAATACCTCGCCCACAATCGAAGACTTGCCTGTGATGATTTGTAAAACCCCCGCAGGCAGTCCAGCACGTAGGGCAAGTTCTGCTAATGCTAAAGCTGTCAATGGTGTTTCGGTTGCAGGCTTAACAAGCATGGTACAACCTGCTGCCAAAGCAGGAGCAACCTTACGAGTAATCATTGCCGCAGGAAAGTTCCATGGGGTAATCGCTGCACACACACCAATGGGTTGTTTTAAGATGACATAACGCAAATTTTTATCAGTGGTAGGGATAACATCTCCATACACTCGTTTGCCCTCTTCGGCAAACCAACGTATAAAGCTGTTGGCGTAGTCTATCTCACCTCGAGATTCACTGATTGGCTTGCCTTGTTCGCTGGTCATGATGGTCGCCAAATCTTCTTTGTGCTGGTCAATCAAATCTGCCCATTTGTTTAATATGTGACTGCGTTCTTTGGCGGTTTTTTTTGCCCATTTGGTTTGAGCTTGATGTGCAAATGTGACTGCTTGAGTGATTTGTTCTTTAGACAGATTAGGAATCGTGCCGATGACTTGACCGTTAAAGGGGTTAATGACATCAGACGTGTCATTGTCATTGTCATTGGTATTGTTACTGGTCTCACTGGCGTTAATCCACTGATTGTTAATAAACGCTTGCTGACGCAGTAAACTTGGGTCTTGTAAGTTTAGGTCTTGTAACGTAGGCATGGTCATTTCCTTTTATCTTATCGTTGTCATAAACAGACTGTCAAAATCATCTTTCATGGTTGATGACGTAAATTTTTGATGACGCATCATTTATGATAATGGTAAATCCATCAAATCCATTAATCAATATTTAATCAATATTTAATCAACATTTAAACAAATAACTTGCCAAAGAAACTTGGAATGACCAAATTTGCTTTGACCTTGTAGAGGCGTGCAGTACGCCATCTGTCCAAAAAATTACCCCCAGTTGGTAGGAGTTTAGATGGTAAAAGTGAATCATACATTTTATATGTTTTTTACTGGCTGTTAATTTGCTATAGTCTTATCTCATCTTATCCCATTTAGTCTGCCATTTATCTAAGTTGCTTATGTCTCACATAAACATGCCCATCTATATGAACCAGCCAACCGAAGAACAGCTCACGGCATTGAACATGGCGATGGATGGCAAGTCATTTAAGATTGTGGCGTATGCTGGGGCTGGTAAGACCACAACCTTAAAGTTGATTGGTGAACGGTTGCGTGGTCGGGGGCTGTATTTGGCGTTTAACAAGGTAATTGCCACAGAAGCTCAAACTAAGTTTCCAGCACATGTGGAGTGTCGTACCTTTCATTCATTGGCATATCGTCATGTGCCACGAGACATCACCGCCAAGCTGTCATTGCCTCGTTCATCGCTTGACCGTTTGGGCAATGATTTGGGGTTAGAGCGTGTGCAGGTAAGACGTAAAATTGAAGGCAAAAATCAACTGGTTACTTTGTCGCCTGCTCGGTTAGCACGCTTTGTCAGCGATGCGGTCAGCCAATTTTGTAGCACGCACGCCAGTTACCCAGCGTCTCGCCACATTCCTTTGCCCAACTGGATTGCTCAAGATGAAGCCGAACAGCTCAGAGAACGACTATACCCTGCTGTGGAACAACGTTGGCTACAATCGATAGATCCCCGTCATTCTGCTGGTATTGGGCATGACATTTATCTGAAACTGTGGGCATTATCTAAGCCTGTTATCCCTGCCGATTTTTTGTTATTTGATGAAGCTCAAGATGCTGACCCTTTAATGATGGGCATTTTGACTCAGCAGCCCAGCCAAGTCATCTATGTGGGTGATGCTCATCAACAAATATATGAATGGCGTGGGGCGGTTAATGCCATGAAACGCTTGCCCTTGCCTCAGTCTTTATTAACCCAGTCGTTTCGTTTTGGTGAGCCGATTGCCCAAATTGCCAATGTGTTTTTAAAAGCATTACAAGAAGAAGTGCCACTTAGGGGCAATCCAAATAAGCAGTCAGAGGTGGTTAAAATACCAAAGCAAGGGCAAAAAGATGCCATACTGTGTCGCACCAATGCCGCTGCCATGGTGCAATTATTGTCTGGACTTAAGCAAGGGTATAAAATAGCCTTACAAGCTGACACTGAACGCATGCTTAAGTTTTGTGAAGCAGCAAATAACCTTAAACAAGGTTATCCCGCTTATGGTGTGCCCGAGTTGGCGTATTTTTATAATTGGCGTGATGTACAAGAATATGCTGAGACCAGCGAGGGTAGCGACATCAAGACTTTGGTTAAATTGGTGGATGACCACGGCACAAACGTGCTCATCAAGGCCGTCAATCGGCTAAGCCAACCTGACCATGCCGATTACGTCATCTCCACCGCCCATAAAGCCAAGGGGCTTGAATGGTCAAAAGTACAGCTTGATGACGATTTTTATTATGATGTCAGCACACACGGCATCAAAGTTGCCCCAGAAGAGTTGCGACTTTTATATGTGGCGACCACACGGGCACAGCAACATTTGGACATTCATGCCATCAGCGATTTGGTGAATGGATTGCAGGCAAATAAAAAGCTGATATTCACCTGATTAGTATTTTGCGTTTATTGATATTTTTGATAATTAAAACTCATAGGGACATTAAAGGTTATCGTTTTTTTTGCTTGTAATAACGTAGCAGGTGGTGGGGGTAATGGTGAAGCACGCTTAGTGGTGGCAATTGCTTCATTGTCTAATATGTTTTTTGAGCTAGATTTAGCAATCGTGACTGCCTGAACCACACCATTGGCATCAACGGTAATTTTTAAAAAAACCTGTCCACCCCATTGCTTTGCAAGTGCCTGTTTGGGGTATATTAGGTGATGTTCTAATTGTAGACGAACTTGTGCTTGCCAATTTTGTTCTAAAACGGAATAAGACATGTCATTTTGAGTGGTTTTATGACCTTCATCTGCGACATCTGTCATCGTGTTGTGCGTACCAGTGTTGTATGTACCATTAGTGTGCATATCATCATTTGATGTGTTTACAAAATCTGTATTGCCGTCTTTGTTGATATTTATCTGATGTATTGCTGACTTTTGATTTGTTTTATTATCAGACAACTGTTCATTGAAGAGATTATTGGTTTGATTATCCAAAGACTTGGGATTAATTATGCTTTCATCTGTTTTCTTTTCTCTTTCAAGTTCATTCTCTTTTCCAAGCTCATTATTTTTTTCAGGTTCTGTCTGTTTATCAGATGGTTGGTTGTTAACCATCTGATTGATTTGACTGCTGATGGTGGGTAATGACTCTAATGCTGTATCTAATGTGTCATGCATGCTGTTTTTAGGTGTGGTTTTTATTGTGTTATTGGTATTATTATTAGAACTGGTATTATTATTTTTGTTAGTATTATTGCTATTGTCCGTTATTGTGACTAACGGCTCTGATGCGGATTTGGTTTGATTTAGATTTATCATTTCTATCACCAATGGGGTGATAGAGCTTTTTGGCAGGTCAGGTATTTTGACTGTCCATAACAACATGACCACCATGATATGCAGTATCGATACCAATAGACAGACAATAATCCGTTGTTGCCATGTTTTTAAAGTATGTTTAAGTATTCTATGTGTCATCATATATGTTATTTAGACCATACTTTCTAGAATCGTAAATTTGCTCCAATTTTTACTGTCCGCCCTCTGGCATAGTTATTAAATAAAAAACTTTCACCGTCTTCACCATATTGTTCGTTATTTGAATTTTGGCGGTTTAATGGGTGAATATAGAGCTTATCAAAAACATTTTCTACCCCTAAATATACCGATGTATTTTTGTTAAACTGATATGACATATTTAAGTCAGTGATAATGGGGGTTGTAGGTAAGGTCTGTAATTTATAAGTGGTTACGCCATCATTTGACTGCAGACCATCAGGTCTTAAACGAACATTTTTACCATAGTATTTCAATGTGGTAGCAAGCTGAAGTTTATCATTAAAGCCTTTTGTGCCAACATTTAGTGTCCAATAGGATTCTGGTAAACGGCTTGTTGCACCACCTGAAAACCCAAAGTCACTATGCCCTGAGTGGCTATCAACAGGTTGGTCAGACTGAATGCGAGTAAAAGATAATGTGCCAAAAATAGGGGATGCGGTATAATTAGCAGTTAATTCGTAACCATGGCTGTAAACAGGTTTAACAGAATTTACCGCCAGTTTGGCATGAAAACTGGCATTGGCATCGTTGATATTATTAGACAAGTTGCCATCTTTTTTTAAATAGAATGACTGTACATGAATATAATCATCAATACGGCTATTAAAATGCACCGCTTTGATTCCTAAAGTATCATTATCCTTAAACACGCCTGTTTTTAGTGTGTTAAAGCCAATCTCATTGGTTTTGGCGACTTCTGGACGCAAAAATGGGTTCATCGATCCGCCCCCTTCATTATTAAAAAATACTTCTTGAATATTGGGCATACGACTGGTTTGAGCGTGGCTAATAAATGGGCGAAACCAATCGTTGATATGTGCTGATAACTGAATTTTTGCTTGTGTTTTGTTATCTTTTTTATTAATAGTCGCCTCACCTTGTGGAAAACAACGAACCACAATGCCCCCTACTTCACCGCATGCAGGCTTAAAACCATTGAACTTACTTTGAGTATGCCCCACAGACCAATCCAATGTATATCTTCCTTTTTCTAAGGTGTTATTCATATAATAACCCAAAATGGTTTGTTTGCCTGTTGGAGCAAAAGGGGTGTGAATTTCATTGTCATTATTCTGTCCTTGAACTTGTCTTTGGTAGTCATTTTGTTGCAAAGATACCCCAATAGTGGTACTGATGTCAGCAAATTTAGGATAAAAATAACTGGTATTATTAACATCAATCAGGCTTGAGCGATTGATGCTTTTTGCTTTGTCTAACTGAAAGTACTTGGCAGATGGATTTAATGTTTGTTCATTTATTGTCATGTTTGCCAAAAATGATAGGTCAATCCAATTAGATAAATCCGTTTGACTTGGTGCATAACGATAATCCAGTCCATAAGATTGACTGCTTAAAACTCTTCCGCCACTATTTAAATCATAATCTCTGACAGATAATGTGGTTTTATGATTATCATTTTGATAGTTTATTTTTGCTAAATAGGAGCGGGGCTTTTGTACATTTGAAACAGCATAAGTGTTACTGCTTGCTGATTTACCATCACCACGTTGATAATCTGTGCCTTTATTTGCACCACTTAAGGCCAATACTGCTCCTAATTGTCCCTGACTTATCGGCATTTTGGTTGCCAAGGCAATCATGGCATTGCTGCCCAATTTATTGTTGCCATGACTGTATTTTATTTGCCCACCAAAATGTTGTTCATTTGTTAACACATCTTCCACATCTAATGTGCGAAAATTGGCATTGCCCATCAACACATTTATGCCACCAGCACCCACCATTCCTCCTCTATGAATGTCTGCTCCTACTAAAAAATTGGGGTCAATGACCGCACCAAAGGTACTGGACGTACCTGCACCACCCTCATGAAAGCCTTTATCATCTTCGCTACTTGCTGTTATTCCAAATAAAGTCTGTGGTACACCATCAATCAAGGTATTCACTCGCCCAAAACCCGTCATACCACGCACATTTACCTGCAATGTGCCTTGGTTTGTATCCATATAGGTAAATGTACCAGGTAATGCCCGTATCACACTATCAAGTCCTGTAACACTTTCTTCTATTTGTTTTTCATGAATACTAGATATTGAACCAGCTTTTTCAAATAGTTTATGCTCCTTTTTATTTTCTTGCGCATGGACGCTAACTTCATCTAAGATTATCGTTTTAAATGCGTCATGATGACCATCATTCGCCTTGGTCTGTGCGGTGGTAATGAGTATTAATATAAAAGTGGTGGTTATTTTATTCATGGGTTTACCAAGGATGAGTTTTTAAAAATTTTCAGGTAGTCATGTGTTTGATTATGGCAGCATTTTTATTGCATTATTGCTGTAATATATCTAACATAAACGCATAAGATAGGGCATTGTTCATCATTCTTCCATCGCCTGTTTTATGTCCACCATCATGCACTTTTAATAACACATGATTGTCTGATTCATTCATTGAACGTAACTTTGCCACAAATTTTAATGCTTCCGTAGGCGTACTTCTGATATCTTCTTGTCCTACAATCACCAACATATTAGGGTAGACCTTGGGTGTTAATATCTCATACGGGCTATAGCTTTTGATGATATTATAAGCATGCTTATTGGTTGGATTGCCCCATTCTTCATATTCACTTTTGGGTAAAATTACCCCCTTTCTTAACATAGGAGATAAAACATCAAGCAAAGGCATATGTAGCACACAGCCCCGATACAGCTGAGATGCTTGTACACATGCGTTAGCTATCAATAATCCACCTGCACTTTCGCCCATGGCAAAGGTTTTTTGTGGTGTGCTGATGCCTTGTTTCTGTAAAAATTGTGTGGCGGCAATAAAATCAGCAAAGCTGTTTGGCTTATTTAAACCTTGCCCTGCATGATGCCATGCTTCTCCTAGCTCACCACCCCCTCGCACATGTACCAAAGCATACACAAATCCTCTATCCAATAGACTTTTGTAACCCATACCATACATCGGATTTAAGCTATGCCCATACGCCCCATAACCATAAACCAGTAAGGGTCTGTCTATTAATTGCGGTAACTGAGTTGACCCAACTTGTGATTTTTTATACACCAAGGTAATGGGAATAGGGGTGTTATCCTTGCTTTTGGCGATAAGCCGTTGGCTTGTTACAGAAGAGTCTAAATTACTTGGTTTATTAAGTAATTGACCTGTATTTAATTGATAAGTAAGAACGGTTTTCGGTGTGGTCATTGATGTATAACCAACTCTCAGTAGGTTTTTGCCAAAATTAAGTTCACCTAAGTTTTCACTGAACCCGCTACTTTGTAGCCATACCGTGGCATGCTCTTTCGGTAATTCTAACTTGTGCCACATTGATTGATTTAATTGGTTAGAATCAGAATTATTTTCAATGGGTCGATAAAGTAATGTCGTTACCCCATTTTCTTTTAACTTAATAATCAGCCAATCACCTGTGATAAAAAAACTTTCGAAACTTTGGTTTTGTTTTGGGGTAAAAACTGTCCGCCATTTATCTAATTCATCATCAGATAAAGAATTCATTTGATAAAAAGTAAAATTAGGCATGGAATTTCCCTGCCTATCACCATTAGTTTTAAGATAAAATCCTCCATTTTTATTATGGTCTAAATAATATTCCACGTTGGGGGTTCTTGCTTTAAATAGGGTGGGTATTAAACGATTGACTTTTTTATCTAAATACCAAACTTCTCCTGATGTTTGACTATTTATGGTGATGAATACATATTCATCTGAGCTTGCTGTACTCAAACTGACATAAAGCCCATAATGGCTTTTATGTATACTGGTACTTTGTTTGGTTTTTAGCGAATATGCCAATACTTCATTGCCTGCTTGGTTAACATACAGTAAAGTGTCATCATTTAGCCAAACAAAATCACCATTAGTATTATCAAAAATAATAGGGGTTATTTGTTGATTGGTTTGGTTTAATGAAGTAATAGCTATCTGATAATTTTCGTTACCTTTGGTATCATAGCCAATAGCAACATGAGTACCAGTTGAATTTATTTTTGGGTATTTTATGTCATAAAAATTCATCACTGATTTTTGTTTATCACCTTGCCATAATGGTCGCCAAGCATTGGGTAAACTTTTATTTTCTATTTTGGGTTGATAATAAAATTTAGGCATACCAACCAGCGATTTTTTAAAGACAAATTTCCCATGTTGCCAATATTCCCACTTGGGTTGCTTAACTTGACGTTGTTTCATCTCTTCAATGAGGGTATCAGCTAAGGTTAAGTCTAAAATTGTATTTGCATGGGCATCTTCTTGTATTAGTCCATGTTTTACTGCTTTGGCATCGTGAACCAACCATTCATAATCATCAAGGCGTAAATCATCATGCCAATTTGTAAAATTTGGCTGTTTATCAATGATGGGAGCAGTATTTATCAAAACTGGCACGTTGTTTTTTGCCCAAACTGGATATGATGTTATAAATAATAAAGATAGAACTGATAAATATTTTTGCTTGAACATGTTGATTATCCAATCTAAACATGGATTTGACTATGCGATGAGCATATAAGCCACATGATGAAAAAAAAACAAATGTGGTAGATTAATCATTAATTACCCAAACAAAGTCAGCTTCCTTACTGTCAGCTTCTGTCAGCTCATTCACCATTACAATCACAGCACCATTGGGTTTATTGGGCATTTTTGCGGTGATATCTAACACATGTATGGGAACGCCAATATGCTTATCTGCATGAAGATTACCTGTTAATAAAAATGCAGGTTGTTTTGCTGATAGTAGTTTTTCTGCCATGCGTCTATCACGAAACTGTTGAACCTGTACCATGTGGTCTACAATTTGTTGTTGGGTTTGACTTAGTGCCTTACTTGAACCTATCGAATGGTTGGCTAGAATATGTTCTTTAATGGTATTTTGAATATGCGAACTGGTTGATTTATTTCCTTTAATGGGATACGCCCCTTGCATGAGTATTTGAACTTCATCATTGGTCAAATTGGTGGCAATGAGATTATAGTTATGAGTAAATGGGTGTTTCACTAAATCACCATATATTGACCAGTCCCATGAATTTTGCCAATTTAGAGCATTTTTTAATGATTGATGGCTAAGCATTTGGGGGTTTTGTTGTATCTTATCTATTAACGGTTGTTGGTCGATGCGTAACATCTCCAGTAATAGACTGCCTTGTGTTCGTTGACCATGCAGGGCTTGCAATAATGCTAATGCCAATTGATGCTGAGTGGCATTGTTGTGATATTCCCCTAAAATCAAATAATCTTTATCTGCCAAATATGTTACAAATTCATCAAACGTCATGCGTTCATGGCTTCCTGCCACAAAAATTTGTGATTTGTTTATCAGGGTTGACAACTCTAGATTTGAATGTGTGCTTTGTGTCTGCTCAAGCTGTTTTATGTGTTGATTAGATTGATGGTTTTCCCAATGGTTTAATGAGTAGTCTGAGGCACACCCCATTAATATGACAGCAAAAATAACAGCCATCATCAATATGGAGATTGGTACATTTAAAGGTTTATCAATATTCATAAGGATTTATTATCCGATGATGTCTGTCAAACTTTGAAAACCATGTGATTGGTATGTGGTTTCAGGCAACTTCAGGCTGTACATAGCGTCTGCCTTACTCAAAAACCACTGCTCGAACCACACCAGTTGAATTTTTACCCACACTTCTGATTGTTCCTGAATGAGAATTGAGTGCATACACATTATTATCATCAGCCATGTCAGGTGTTGATGACCAGTACCATGTTGCATCATCTTCTTTGTCAAATCCTTTAAATACCGATTCATTGATGGCGGGCCCATGGCAAGCATGCTCAACCAAACTCATCAATTGCTTCACATTGGGTAAATAAGTGTTCTTTCCCATGCTAGCTACTGATTGTAAAGCGGTCTGCCAACTATTAAATACTGTGGCATTACCTACACAGTTTTGAGAAGTGTTATCCCATGTTTGCCCAATGGCACAACGTTGCCAAATAATGTTGGTTTTTGTGTCTTTGATTTTTGAACCATCACCTATAGGCGTAAAGCGACTGCTGGGGGTGGTTTTAGGTAAATCAAAACAATCAGCCTGTGCCAGTTGTGTGCCACCTAGAAAAATCATCAAAACAACACCTCCCATCTTTAGCTGTTGTTTTAGTGTTGGCGTTAACGAATACATGCAGAAATCCTTAATGAATAATGGCAGTTATCACAGATAATTATTTACAAAATAATTACTTACAAAATTGCTGATTAATCAGTAACAGCACGCACGGCATGCTGGGTATTGCGACCATGTTCACCTTGGCTAAGGTATGGTCTCAGTTGTAGTGTTTTTAACCAAGCTGTGTGTTCATGGGTATAATCATCAGCACTGATGGTTGCTGACCAATATCTCACTTCATCAGCATCACTTACTGGCAAATCATTGGTGAAAAAATCATCAATGGGTTCTTGAGTTTTTGGATTTTTACCAAAGTCAACTAAGGCATACAATTCATATATTTGTGGCAGTCGCCAGTTATCTTGCCCACAATAACGCCGTGCATTTAGTGCTTTAACATAATTTTCAGCTTCAGAAAAAGTGTAACGTTTGTCTTTATTGGTGGTGGTTTTCTTTTCCCAATATTGTTTGGTGTTGACATCTTGTATACATTCATCATGACTATTTGTTATTTTTATGTGCTGATATGACAATGGCTTGCCTGCTTTTATTTGTGCATCTTGCTTTAGATTTTGCCAATCATTGCTAAGTTTGGTGCAGTCTTTATGGTTACTGGTTTCATCAGCACACAAATTAACACCTGTGGCATTGATGTCTAGATGAGATTGGGGTGATAAAGACTGTGAATGATTTATGTTGGGGTTAGTGGTGATGTCTGTTGTTAAAGGTGGTTTTGATGATGTTATTTTATTGCTATCCACATGATTGTCATCACCACCACAGGCGGTTATCAAAGTTAATACCCCAATACCAAATAGTAATTGATGTTTTGGGTAATATTTCATGATGGTCTTTAACATGTCTGTATTAAAATATTGACTACTCATTCGCTCTCTACCATATCACCTGATACGTTTGGACAGTTTTGTTTATACGCTTAAATAATGATTAAGTAAGCACATCATTGATACGCCGTATATTTAGTATTATGCACAATTATCTAAAACAACGCAATAGTAATGATAATTATTTTCATTAATATTATCATTATTATTGCATTTATGATAAATTAAAGACTATCCAATATCTTTTATCGTATCAGGAGTGTTGTATGCCATCTAACCACTGTACCCAAATTATAGGTAAGCTGTCTTTGACCACATTAAGCATTACCATCTTATCAGCATTAAGTACGCAAGCCATTGCCATTGAAAGGTACACCAGAACACAAGAAATCAACACCGCCAAAGAACATGATGACACAATTTTATTATCAAATGAGAGTACCATCACCATCAGTGAAGGCGGTTCACTGACATTAACATTACCCCAAGGAGAAGATGCCAGCACCACTAGAAAAGAGATTTTGATTGGTACGAGAGGTTATGATACCACCACCTTAGAGGTGCAAGGTGGTGGCGTGGTATCAGGCAGCAATATCAGACTTGGTATTGGGCGTGATGCAGTGGGTAAGGTAAATGTCAAAAACGGACAAACCTTAACCGCCAGTGAGGCACTGATTGTGGGAGGCATCAGTGGCACAGGAGAGATTAACATCATAGGTGATGGGTCAAATATTGCTGCTAAACATATTAATCTAGGACAAGAATATTATAGTACTGGCAGTGTCGTTGCAGATGACCATGCTACTGTCATGGCAACTGAAAGTTTAAGTGTTGGGGCAAATGGTATTGGTAAATTAGACATTAAAAATAAATCAGAGTTATATTCAAATGTTTTAAACATAAACCATGGTAGTGTTAATATTGATAACGCCAGTCTTGAAATTAAAGACATTAATAAAACAGGCGATAATATCGCAAAATTTACTCTAACGGATAGTGCCTTAACTTTATCTGAAAAACCAACAAGTACGTTGTTTGATGGATTTAAAGATAGCGATACAGCAACTTTGAAAAATCTTACCATGATTAGCGACCATGATGCCACACTCAATGCAGTTGCTAAATTAACAGGAGAAACCTTTCACAAAAAAGGCACAGGTACGCTGAACATAGATGCTAATAGCAAACAATGGACTGGCAATACCACCTTAGAATCAGGTACTTTAAAAATTAATGGTGATTATACTCTTGGAGCAAACCAAACATTACATCTGTCTTTAAATGATAAAAATGACTATGGCAAGCTCAACGTTACAGGCACAGCAGACATTAGTAACGGTGGGTTAACAATCAAAGCTCAAGATGCCATCAAACAGTTGCTCGATGGCAGCATAAGGAATAATACCCATATATGGCAAAATATCATCAAAGCCAAAACCTTAAAAGGACAGTTTGCTAAAGAGGCATTTAACGTACTAGACAGCCAAGGCAATCAGATTGCCAACCCATTATTGACCTTAGATTATCAGGATAATGCGGTACATCTGACTACCAAGCTAAAATCTCCTGAAGTCAACCTAAGCAAAATGGCTAAAGACCAAAAACAATATTCTCTACTAAATCTGACGGCGACATTAGATGATTTTTTAGCCGACCCCAAAAACCCACTGGGTAATGCCTTAAATTTATACGCCCAAAACTTACAAAATCAAGGTAACATAAATCAAATCAACCAAACCATAGTTCAAATGCAACCATTAATTGGTGGAAAAGTAAATCATCTCATCGCACAATCACATCAATATGCCCCTTTGGCTTTATATCACACACAAAAAGGCAGCCATTTATGGGCAAACATCATTAACAACAAAAGCTCTCAAGACAGTCCAACAAATGGGCTATTAGGATTTGATAAAACAGATAAAGGTGTCATGACAGGTATTGATGGTAATCTTGGGCAGATTAAATTAGGTTTGATTCTTGGCAAAATATCCAGCCAAATTGACAGCAAAAAATCACCTGCTTATCATGACCTAAAGGCCAAAACCACTCAGGCTATCTTCTATACAGGATTTCATGATGGCAATACTCAGTTACATGGCTATGTTGGTGGAGGTAAAAGCGATATTGATGCCACTCGTAAACTCACCTTATCCAATACCACCATTTCCACAAATAGCAAATATCAAACTCATAGTAAACAAGCGGGTATTGGCGTATCCTACCAAATAGGCACAAAAGATAAACACTTAACGCCCTTTGCCACGCTGGATTATGTTCAAATCAATTCTCCTGCTTATCAAGAGACAGGCAATAATATCTTAAATTTACATGTTGATGATAACAGCCATAAAAGCTTGTATTCTATGTTTGGCATGCGATTTAAACAGCCTTTAAATCACGTTATCTTTATAGATGGCATGTTGGCAGGTATGTTAGAAAATGGCAGTCGTCGCACGCAAACAACCACAGCCTTTGGTGTTAATCCAAATAAAAAATTTAGCATATCAGGTGATGACATTGCACAAACAAGCCTATTAGCAGGCATGGGGCTTGGCATGAACCTAACACCCAATATTAATATCACTTTAGATTATCAAGGGCAATGGCAAAAATCACATAAAAGGCAACACATGGGGATAAGCTTACAAAGTCAGTTTTAACAAACAAGTTACCCTATATTGATGGTTTATAGGAACCTAGATATAGGGTAACAAGCATTTATTTTAATCACGCATTTATTGTTTGTTCTCTGCACGCACCTTATCAATTAAAAAATCCACCACTTGCGGTACTTTCTCGCTTTCTCCTTGCACCACATATTTGCCATGCACCACCACCGCAGGCACACCTGTGAGGCCATATCGTTGTGAGGCTTCTTGAGTACGAGCAATGCGAGCGTTGACAGCAAATGAGTCATATAATCCAGAGAATTTGCCTTTATCCAGACCTTGAGCGGCATACCAGTTGGTTAAGGACGCTTTGTCAAAAGGACGTTCGTTGCCTTTGTGAATGGCATCAAATAGTTGGATATGGGTTTTTTCTTCATGGCCCATCAGTTGTGCAGCATAAAAGCCACGAGCGTTGGTTTCCCATACTGGGTTCATGGCGGCAGGGGTACGGAAAAATGCCACATCAGCAGGCTTGGATTTTAGCCACTTATCCATGTGTGGTTCAAGTGAATAGCAGTGTGGGCAACCATACCAAAAAAACTCACGCACCACCACGTTGTCGCCTTTGATGTTGTCTGGATTGTCTAACACATGGTAATCCGTGCCTTCTTGAAAGGTGGCGGCGTGGGCGGTGATGCCCACCATGCTGATGCCAACAGCCAAGGCGGTGGCGGCGAGATTAAAGGCAAGTTTCATAAATGCTCCTATGTTGTTTTGTGCCTAAATTTTGCATCAAGGTTTGATTTTGACGTTTTGTATTAAATTTTACAATATGATACCAGTTTAGGATAACCCATTTTATCCATGATTTGCCGTAAAGAATTGTTGATGCTGCTTTTCTTGTTTGTCTCTGACATTCATTGATTTATTTGTGGTAGAAATTTGCTAGAATGATGACCATGTTCATAACCATTCTTGACAACCATATCAACCAAAGTCATCTTCTTGACAACCATTATGATGGAACACACCATGCACGTGTCTGATACCAATGTTAATACCAATGTTGACAACAATACCAATACCAACGTTAACACCAACGCCATGCCCAATGCTCATTCGGTCAATGTTGATGCCGCTGAAGTGGGTAAATTTACTCGTCTGGCAGATGAATGGTGGAGTCGACAAGGGGCGTTTGCCACGTTGCATGACATCAATCCACTGCGGTTAAGCTGGATTGAGAACAAGGTGCGACACGTTTTAGGCAGTGGCTTGGCAGGCAAGCGGGTGTTAGATGTTGGTTGTGGGGGTGGCATCTTAGCAGAGTCCATGGCTCGCCGTGGGGCGGTGGTAACAGGGCTAGATTTGGGGGAAGAAAATCTAAAAGCCGCCAGTGTCCATGCTGCCAAAACAGGTCTGACGGACACCCTTAATTATCAACATGTTGCTGTTGAGACACTGGCTCAAAGTCAACCAGAACAGTTTGACGTGGTAACTTGCATGGAAATGCTTGAGCATGTGCCAGACCCTGCCAGCATTGTGAAAGCATGTTTTGACTTATTAAAACCCAATGGGGTGTGCGTGCTGTCTACCATTAACCGAAATCCAAAAGCCTATCTGTTTGCCATTATTGGGGCAGAATATGTGCTAAGACTGTTGGACAAAGGCACACATGATTATGACAAATTCATTACCCCAGCTGAGCTTGACAGCATGGCAACGCATGCAGGATTTATCCGTCATGATTTGATTGGACTGCATTATAACCCACTGACCAAACGCTATTGGCTGGCACAAAATGTCGATGTTAATTATATGATGGCTGTCAAAAAATTGCCCTGATAAAGATAAAGAAATGACCTTGATAAAAAATCAACAATCTGTTTTGAGTAATCCATGATGAATCAACAATATATCAAAGCTGTGCTATTTGACTTAGACGGCACATTGATTGACACTGCCAATGATTTTATTCGCATCATTCAAGTGATGTGTGCCAAACACAATCACCCATGCCCTACGGATACTGCCATACGAGAGCAGGTGTCTGCAGGAGCAAAGGCAATGGTTAAATTGATGTTTGGCGAAGAATTGGCGAAAGTTGCTGATGACGACCCAAAAATACAGTCCTATCGTCAAGAGTTTTTAGACATTTATGAACAAGACATCTGTGTAGACAGCCAAATATTTGCAGGTTTAGATGATAAGCTCAAAGAATTAGAAAGACAAGGCACACCTTGGGGCATTGTTACCAATAAGCCCAGATATTTGGCAGAAAAACTGCTTGATGCACTGGGCTTGACTCATCGTTGTGCTGTCTTGGTCTGTCCTGATGACGTTGCCCGCAGTAAACCTGACCCAGAACCCATGTATTTGGCAATGGAAAAACTGGCGATGCCACGTGCCATGGCAGGTTCAATCATCTATGTGGGCGACCACCTTCGTGATATCCAAGCAGGCAATGCTGCTGGTATGATAACGGTTTTGGCGGCATATGGTTATCTGCCACCTGAAGATAAAGACAATCTGCCTGCTTGGCAAGCGGATTTTATCGTCAATACGCCAAAAGAGTTGGTAACATTACTTGGCTCTAATCGCTTTGATTATTTATGACAGAATTTTTTTGATGGGGGCTTTTAAGAAAAATGACAATAACACATGATGACATTCGCAATTATCAGCCACAATCTCATTGTCTAAAAGGCAAAAATATCCTTGTAACAGGGGCAGGTGATGGCATTGGGCGTGTGGCAGCATTGACTTATGCACGTCATGGCGCAACGGTACTGTTGCTGGGTAAAACCACAAGTAAGTTAGAATGCGTTTATGACGAAATTGAAGATTTTGGTGGTGAGCAACCTGCCATTTTGCCCATGAACTTAGAGGGAGCAAGTCATGCAGAAATGCAACAGCTTGCTAAGCTCATCGGCAATGAAGTGGCACAGTTGCACGGCATTTTGCACAATGCAGGGACATTGGGGGCATTGACCCCATTGGAGATGTATGATGTGATTACCTTTGAACAGGTGATGAAAGTCAATTTCACCGCTCCATTCATGCTGACACAAGCGTTATTTGACTTATTAAAGTCTGCCAACCATGCGTCCGTGGTCTTTACCACAAGCTCTGTGGGGTCTGTGCCAAGGGCATTTTGGGGGGCGTACGCGCTGTCTAAGCAAGGCGTGGAGGGTCTCAGTGATATTTGGACACAAGAGACCAAAAGCACCACCAAACTGCGTTTTAATTGCCTAAATCCGGGGGCCACTCGTACCAACATGCGAGCCCATGCTTATCCGGGTGAAAATCCCATGACTTTAAAAACACCTGAAGAGTTGATGCCTGCTTATGTGTGTTTGATGAGTGATGACAGCATCGACGTCAAGGGTGAGGTGATTGACTTGCAGCCCAAAAAAGTTCAATAATCCGTGGCAAATTTTCATACCCATGTGAGCGTGGGTTTTGTGGTCAGTGGCGTGTTGGCGTTGCTCAGCTTTAAGGCAGGCACAATATCGGACAATGAATTTGCCACCGCCACCTTAATTGGTACGGTTGGCAGCTTGCTGCCTGACATCGATTCGGACAAGTCAACCCCAGCCAAAATGGGGTTTAATCTGCTGTCAATTATGGTGGTATTTGCGGTATTGAGCCATTGGCGAGAGCAGTTATCGTTTATCGCCATGCTCATCACTTGGGCGGTGGGCTATGTGCTGGTGCGTTATGGGTTCTTTTGGGTATTTGGTCGGGTAACGGTGCATCGGGGCATGATTCACTCAGTACCATTCATGGCATTGTTGGGGCTGGCATTGGTTTGCTTAAACTTTTATGGCTTTGCCAATTCGGCATTCATCAGTTGGTTTTATGGCAGCATGCTGTTTTTGGGCAGCCTTGTGCATCTGATTTTAGATGAATTGTACAGTGTCAATCTGCTGGGGCTAAAAATAAAACGCTCTTCAGGCACAGCGATGAAGTTTTATCAATCTAAATACCCATGGCGGTATGCGATTTTATATGCTTTGGTCGCCACATTATGGTTTATTGCCCCTTCATTTGGTCAATTTTGGGCAACGCTCAGCGATCCAATCAGTTGGCTGTTGATAAAAAAAGCGATGATTTAGTCATCGCCTTTGTGAGTCTATCAAATCAATCACGTTCGGCTATCAATGAATGCTGTCAATCATGAATGCTGTCAAAATGATGACAGATGGCAAAATAAAATGATGTTAATCCCTTGCTAAGGCAAATAACGCTTGCCCATATTCAATTTTATCACCATCATTCGCCAATATATCGGTGATTTGCCCCGAAATATTGGCGGTAACTGGCAACATCTTAACGGTGGACTGGACATAGGCAAGGGTTTGCCCTTTGCTCACGGTATCGCCCACTTTTACCAAAACGGAGGTGACATCATCGGCACGCAGTCGTAAATAGCCCACATGATTGGCAGCAATGATGCGACCTGTGTCCACATCTCGAGTGTTGGCAATCTGCCCACCCAACCCGCCTGATGGTTCGCTATTTGCTTTACTTTTGCTGTTTGACCGCTTGTTTTGAGATTTTTGGGGTGTGCTTGCCAAAAATGGGCTGTTATTTGAATTGTTATTTGAATTGTTTGAGCGACTTGGCTGAGCCAATGACGTCATTGGCTGCGGTGTGGTCCATTTGTTAATCTGTAAAGACTGTTGTCCATCACTGATGCTCAAGCCTTGAATGGGCGATTGATTCACCAAATTGACAATGTGTTGTACTTGCTGAATGTCGATGTTCATCACACTTCCTTATCTGTTTTACTACCTTATCAGATTAACCTGTTAAGCCCAAATACTTAGCGATGGTCATGGCACTTAAGATGCTCATGGCAATGGCAATCAACCAACCAAAAAAGGCAATCCATTTGGGGTGCTGATAATCGCCCACAATGTTACTTCGATAAGCGGCAATCAGCACGATGATTAGGGCGATGGGCAATACCAAGCCATTTAATGTACCCACCAACACCAACACCGTGGCAGGCTTACCGATGGTTGAGAACACCAAGGTCGATACAGCAATAAAGCCAATGATAAAATAACGACTGTTATCACGGATGATGGGGTGTAAGTTGGTCATGAATGACACAGATGTGTAGGCACAACCAATCACTGAGGTGATGGAAGCAGCCCAAATGACCATGCCAAAGATGATTTGTCCCACATGACCAAGCACATGGCTAAATGGGGTCAGTGCTGGGTTGCTTGGGTCAAGTTTAACTCCTTGGCTGACCACGCCCAATACCGCTAAAAACAAAAACACACGCACGATGGAGGCGATGATGATGCCTGTTACTGAGCTTTTGGTAACTTCGCTTAAGTTTTCTTGCCCACTGATGCCAGCATCTAACAAACGATGAGCCCCTGAAAAAGTGATGTATCCGCCAACCGTGCCACCAACCAACGTAACAATCGCCATCGCATCTAAGGTATCAGGCACAAAGGTTTTGACCGTTGCTTCTGCCACAGGTGGCTGAGACTGGAACATCACATAAATGACCAACATGATTAAGATAAAGCCCATAAGTTGAGCAAATCTGTCCATAAGTGAGCCAGCTTCTTTGCTCAAAAAGATGGCAACGGCAATCACACCACTAATCAATGCCCCGACAATCGGCGATAAGCCAAACATGGACTCCATGCCAAGCCCCGCCCCACCGATGTTACCGATATTAAACGCCAAGCCACCCATGATGATGAGCAACGACAGCAGATAGCCCACCCCCGGAAAGACCCTGTTGGCAAGCTCTTGAGCCCTTAAGCGAGACACCGCCACCACTCGCCAAACATTGAGTTGTACGCCAATGTCCATGATGATGGACAGCAAAATCACAAAACCAAAACTGGCAAGCAGTGATTCGGTGAAGGTGGCGGTTTGGGTCAAAAAGCCTGGCCCAACCGCTGAGGTTGCCATCAAAAATGCCGCCCCTAAAATGGCGGATTTATTAGCGGTATTGAGTTTGTGTGGTTGCATAAACAATCCTTTGTCTGTGTACGTGTGGGGTATAAGGCTAAATCGCCAACGGTTTGATGGCGATGCCATGCTGTTGCAATGCTTGCTTGATTTGCTTGGCAAAGGCGATGGCTTGTTCGTTATCGCCATGCAAGCAGATGCTGTCAATCTGGGTGCTTAGTGTTTTTCCTGACTCAGTGATGATTTGACCTGCCTGCACCATACCAAGGACTTGTTGTACCGCTTCTTCTTCGTTAGCGATGACGGCGTGTGGCTTGGTTCGAGACACCAACGTGCCTGCATCGGTGTAGCGACGGTCAGCAAAGGCTTCACGAATGACCGCCACGCCCAACGACTCGGCAACGGCAATCATCTGACTGCCAGCCAGCCCCATCAGTGCCAGCTCTGGGTTAAACGCTTTTATCTGTTTGACCAAAATTTCTGCCAAATGTTCATCACTGGCGGCTTGATTATACAACGCCCCATGTGGCTTGACATAAGCCAGTTTAAGACCGTGCAAGTCACACATGGCTTGCATTGCCCCAAGCTGATAGCTCATCAAAGCGTGATAAGCGTCGGCGTTTAACTGTTGTGCCACTCGACCAAAATTGGCCCTGTCATCTAGGCTTGGGTGGGCCCCCACTTGCACGCCGTGATGTTTGGCAAATTGTAAGGTTTGATGAATGTCAGCAACCGACCCAGCATGCAGTCCACAGCAGATGTTGGCGGAGCTGATGATGTTCATCAGTCGCTCATCTTGACCACACCCTTCGGCAACGTCAGCATTTAAATCAATGGACAGTGTGGGTGTTTTGGGGTTGGCATGGCTTGTGGTATCAGTTGGCATTGGCATATCTCCGAATTCTATCAATATAAAGCAGTCGCTGATTGCGAGCAATGATGGCATCACCCAGCGATACCACAGCAAACCGACACGTCTGCCCAAAACGGGTCTGAGCAAGCAACCCCAAATCTGCTTCAATCACTGAGGCAATTTTAGGGTAGCCCCCTGTGGTTTGAGCGTCTGCCATCAGCACAATTGGCTGACCATTGGGCGGTACTTGTATCATGCCCACATCAACTCCATGTGAGGGCATTTGTAGTTCTGACTTGAGCGTTAGGGCATGATTGCCTTCTAGGCGATAGCCCATACGACTGCTTGATGGCAACAGCTTGTAGGCTTGGCTTTCCAACTGCTGATGGGTGTTGGCGGTAAAAGCATCGTATTCACTGTTTTTACTGATGCGGATTGTGTCTTGAGCAGGCAGGCTGGCAATGCCAATGGTGGCAAGCTCAAACTGATCGGTCAGCTCAAAATCATCTCCTGCCTGTAGCAACCGTCCTTGATAACCACCAAATCCTGCTTGAATGTCGGTACTGGCAGACCCCAGAACCGACTGCATGTTTAAACCACCTTGTATGCACAGATAACCATGCAAACCTGTGACCGCCCTTTTAAGCTCCAGCGTTTGCCCTGCGTGGGCTTGCACACGCCAATAATTACGAATTTGCTCACCGTCCAGATAGGCTTCATATTGGGCCCCTGTCAGACAAAAGCTCACCTGACAATCAAAGCTTAAGGTTACCACCGCCATGGTCAGTTCAATGGCTGGGGTGTTGGTTGGGTTTTTGAGTAAGGCGTTACCTGCCATCAGTGACCAAGCGTCCATTGCCCCATTACGACGGATTCCTTGACTGCGATGACCGATTCGCCCCAAATCTTGTACACTACAGATGCCTGTCAGTTTGTCTATTCTCATGCTATTATCCTTTAATTGGCTATCCTTTAATTGACAGTCGTTTGGTCAAAAACTCCTTTAATTGACACGCCCTTCATCAATAATTTGAGTCGCCACAAACTGTAAACGGTCACCTGCTTGTAAGCGAGTGGGAGGGGTGGCATGAATGTCAAATAATTTGTCATCGGTACGACCCAACAGTTGCCAGCCCCCAGGTGAAGCAAAAGGATAGACCCCCGTTTGTTGCCCACCGATACCAACCGACCCTGCTGGCACTTTGGTGCGAGGGTTGGCGTGCCTTGGTAAATGTAAGTGTTCTGGCAGACCACCCAAATACGGAAAACCAGGTTGAAAGCCCATAAAATACACGGTATAAATTGGCTTTGTGTGGGCTTCGACCAGCTCAGCTGGGGTCATGCCCAAACATTTGGCACTGTCCGCCAAATCAGGACCTGCCTCACCGCCATAGATGACAGGGATTTTAATGATGTCTTTGGTGTCTTTGCACTCATCACCACCTAAAAACTCACTGAGGTCTAAGGCATTGAGTTTTTTTTGTAGTTGTTGTAGCTCAAGCAAGCTTAACGAGTGGGTATAGACAGTTAGGGCGTTCATGCCTGGCACAACTTCCAACACACCTTGCATGGCTTCAATATGCGGTTGCAATGCCCAGCAAGCTTGTTGGTTCACTAAGTTGGCGGTTTGTCCTGCTTGCTTTTTGTCCAATGGGTCAATAAAAAAGCCAATCAAACAATGGGCATTGCTGATTTTAAAATGAAGCTTGGCTTTAGCTGGCGTTTTGCTTACTGGTTTAGTGAGTGGTTTGGGTTGTAAGCTGTCTTGTGGTGTTGTTTTTTTGGTGTCTTTTTGAGTTTGAGCCATGATGAATGTCCCCATCGTGTGGTTATTATGTGGCTGTCGTTTGGCTATGTTTCCCATTAAATGGGATGACCTGCGTCGTCATGATTTTCTAACCAATGGCTAAGATAGTGGATACTTGTGCCACCTTGCCCAAAATTTTCATCAGCAAATAACGCTTGATGCAACGCCTTGTTGTGTTGAATGCCATCGATGGACAGCTCACTTAGAGCAGCCTGCATTTTTTTGAGAGCGGCATCACGGCTGTGGTCATGAACGCACAGTTTGCCTATTAAGCTGTCATAACTGGTGGGAATGCGATAGCCTGCATACAGATGCGTGTCCATACGCACCCCAAAACCTGCTGGAAAATGGCACCCACTCACCACCCCAGGGCTGGGCAATGACGTGAACGGATGCTCAGCGTTAATGCGACATTCAAAGGCATGTCCTATCAGCTCAATGTCAGACTGCTGATAACTGAGTACTTCGCCTGTCCCCACTCGGATTTGCTCACGCACAATGTCGATGCCTGTAATCAGCTCAGTGATGGGATGCTCAACCTGAATGCGTGTGTTGACTTCGATAAAGAAAAATTCACCATCTTCATATAAAAACTCAAACGTGCCTGCCCCAACATACCCCATCTGCTGGCAGGCAGTAACACACGCTTGCCCAATCTTCTCTCGTTGCTCTTTGGTGATGTCAGGAGCAGGGGCTTCTTCGATGACTTTTTGGTGACGGCGCTGCATGGAGCAGTCTCGCTCACCCAAATGAATGGCGTTGCCAAAACGGTCAGCCAACACTTGAATTTCGATGTGGCGAGGCTTTTTTAGGTAGCGTTCAAGGTATACCACAGGATTGCCAAAGGCAGTGTTAGCCTCGTTTTTGGTCATGGTAACCGCAGACAGCAGTTTGGCTCTGTCTTCAACCACTCTCATGCCCCGACCACCGCCACCACCAGCGGCTTTGATGATGACTGGATACCCCACTTGATCAGCGATGCGTTCGATTTCGTCATCGTCATCGGGCAATGCCCCTTTTGACCCTGGTACCACAGGCACACCAGCAGCAATCATGGTCTGCTTAGCAGCGACTTTATCACCCATTTTGCGAATGCAGTCTGATGGTGGTCCGATGAATATCAGCCCTGCCCGTTCTACCCGCTCAGCAAAGTCGGCATTTTCGGACAAAAAGCCATAACCAGGGTGAATCGCCCCAGCCCCTGTGATTTCAGCAGCAGCAATGATGGCATCATGATTAAGGTAGCTGGCACTCGCCTTGGCAGGTCCGATGCACACGCTTTCATCAGCAAGTTTGACAGGCAAAGAATCACGGTCAGCGTCAGAATGCACCACCACCGATTGGATACCCATTTGTTGGCAAGCTCGGACAATGCGTAAGGCAATCTCACCCCGATTGGCAATCAATATTTTGTTAAACATCGCTATACCCCTGTTGGCTGTAGTTCAAAGAGCGTCTGCCCATATTCGACCATATCGCCGTCATTGACGGTGATGTGTTGGATTTTGCCTGCTTGCTCAGCTTTGACTTCGTGTAATATTTTCATGGCTTCAACAATGCACAAGGTGTCGCCCACTGCCACATCATCGCCTTCGTTGACAAAAGGGGGTGTGTCAGGTTCGGCACTGCGATAAAACGTACCAACCATGGGTGAAGTGACGGTGATGATATTGGCAACATCAGCACTGGAGACGGTAGGGCTTGATGTGCTTGGGTTTGACGTATTTGGATTTGACGTATTTGGATTTAAATTGTCTGAAGAAGAGACATCAGAAGCAGACATATGTGAAGCAGACACAGTAGGGGCGGTCGCATCTAAAGATGATGGGGTATGGGCTTGATGGTGTTGGGGTGCAACCAAACTCGATGCGGTGCTAAAGGCAGGCAGTAACGTAAATATGGGCGACTGACAGAAGATGCTGATGCGTTGGTCGCCATCGCTTATCTCAAGCTGTCCAATGTTGGCATTCTCAGCAATGGCGATGAGTTGCTTAAGTTGGGTTAAGTCAATGTCCATATTGGTGTCCTAATCGTCATGGTAATGTGGTGATGTAGATGATGGTGATTTTTTTTTGCACTATAGCATGTTGCTCATATAATTGTATAGACAAGCTGGCAAAGATTGCTTGGTCAAGATTGCATCGATTGTACCAATATGACCATGACCCATCACACGCTTGCTCCCACTTGCCTGGCCAAAGTAATGCCATCATCAATGCTTAGGTATGTTTTTTTGCTGGGTAGGTCTTGGTGAACCATGCGTCCTTGTCGGAAGATAAGGCACTCATTAACCGCAAGCTGTTGCCATTGTTCATTGTTGGTTAATGGTATGGTGGTGATGATGGTAACGCAATCGGTGGCTGATGTGACGTCTTTAAAGTTAATGGACAAATCATCATCAGCAAGTCTGGCTTCGCCAAAGGGCGCTTTGCGTGTCAAATAAAACAACAAACTGCCTGCATAAGCCAAATGCCAATCACCGTTAGAGATTAGGCAGTTAAATAATCCACCAGCGGATAGGTAGCGACATTGGGCAATGAGAAAGGCAAATAATCTGGTGTCGTCAGGGCGGTGTTTAAAGGTGGACTTTAGCCGATTGAGTAGATAGCAAAATACCAGCTCTGAGTCGGTATCCCCAACAGGCTGGTAGTATTGGGCGTTACCGTTCGCATTGAGTCGATGCAGGCGGTTGATGAAGTCGGCGGTCATCTGCCCATTATGGGCAAATGCCCATTGTTCTCCCCACACTTCTCGCACAAAAGGATGAATATTGGCAAGTCCATGCCCCCCTGTGGTTGCCTTGCGAATATGGGCAATCACATTCATCGCCTCAATGGGATAATGATTCACCAAATCAGCCACAGGCGATAAATGGCTGGGTTTATCATCATGAAACTGACGAAGCCCAATATCACCCAATGCTGTCCGCTCAAAAAACGCAACGCCAAAGCCATCTTCATGATGGTCGGTAAGTCCGCCACGCTTTCTAAACCCTGTAAAGCTAAATCCAATGTCAGTAGGCGTATTGGCATTCATTCCAAGTAGTTGGCACATGATTATTGCACCTTTGCCCAATGATGACTTGCCAAGCGTTTCATCAAATCAGGATTTTTGACCATGATGTTATCACCTGTGCGTCCTTGTTCACGGTTGTAATAAATGACATTTAGTCGCAAAAGCCAAAAAATGGTGGCACTATAGGCAAGCATCACAGGCAAGGCGGTTTTTTCGTTGTCCGTTAAGGGGCGGACACTCTCATAGCCGTCTATAAAAGCAGTCATTTTGTCCGTGTTAAAATTCACACTTTCACCGTCATTGGCATTGCCCCATGTGGTACAAAAATCGTTGATGGTGATGGCAATGTCCATCAGATAATGCTCAACAGACACCTCGGTAAAATCAAGCAGTCCTGTCAGCTTTGGTGTATCGCCCGTAAAATCCCACAGCGTATTATCTGCAAACATGTCTAAATGGCACAAGCCTTTGGGCAAACCACCATGTGCCACATCGCTGTTGGTTACATCGTTGTTAGTTACATCGCTTTTAATCACATTGTCATACGCCTGCCAAATGTCATTCATTAATTTGGCTTCGTCTTTTGGCATAAACTTGGTTTCACGGTCTTTGACCAAATGCCAAGGATACAGCGCCACGCCATAATGCTCAGCAGGGATAAGTGTTTGTAAGCCATCATGCAACGTTGCCAACGCTTGCCCCATTTGCATGCACATATCAGATGTGATGTGGGTGGGGTGATTGCCTGATAATTTTGGGGCAAGGGTAATGGCTTTGTTGTCAAAATAGAGCAAAAACTCACCATTATTGGCTTTGAGAGGGGTGGCAACAGGCAGTTTGTCTTTGAGTTTGTCTAGGATAATTGCCATTTTTTGAATTTCATGCGGTTTACGTTCTTCAAATAAAGTAAATACAAAAGATGGCTCATTTGTTTTATCATGGGTGGTTTGAATGAACCAATTTGAATTTTTGATGCCTTGAGTAATGGGCGTGGCATGGGCAAAATCCACACTAAATGCTTGACAAAATTCGATGAACTGCTGTTCAGATAACTGGGTATATACCGACATGAGCTGTCCTAAATTGATAAAATATGACAATACAAAATATGATAGTATTTGGCATCATTATACGGATAAAACACAATATGTTTTGAATTTATTTTGCCTTGGATTAGTTTGCTTAGAGAACACCCTAAGCATGATTAGCATTTGCAAGATAATACCAAGCAATCCAATAATGAACAACTGGACGTGTGGACGTGATTGATAAAGACATTTTGGCATCGATGGCAACACAAGACCCAACCACCAAAGAGTATGTCAATAATATGATTCGTCATTTCATGAATTTTAAAACAACCTAAAACAGTTTGAGATACCCATGCTAGCCAAACGCATTATTCCCTGCCTAGATGTTGACAACGGTCGTGTGGTCAAAGGCGTACAATTTATTGACATTAAAGACGCAGGCGACCCTGTGGAAGTTGCCAAGCGTTATGATGAACAAGGGGCGGACGAGATTACTTTTTTGGACATCACCGCCACCCACCACGGACGTGATACCACTTACCATACGGTTGAACGAATGGCTCAAACGGTTTTTGTACCGCTGACCGTGGGCGGTGGTGTGCGCCAAATGGTGGATATTCGCACTCTACTCAATGCTGGAGCGGATAAAGTGGCGATTAATTCAGCTGCCGTATTTACCCCTGACTTTGTTGGTGAAGCAGCTGACCGTTTTGGCAGTCAATGTATTGTGGTGGCAATAGATGCCAAACGGGTAAGCGACATAAACCAGCAACCCCGTTGGGAGATTTTTACCCATGGTGGACGCAAAGCCACAGGCATTGATGCGGTTCAATGGGCAAGCAAGATGGCACAGCTTGGGGCAGGTGAGCTTTTGGTAACCAGCATGGACGGTGATGGCACACGCCAAGGCTATGACTTGATGTTGATGCAAGCCATCACCGACAGTGTAACTGTCCCTGTGATTGCTTCAGGTGGTGTGGGTAATTTGCAACATCTGGCAGATGGCATCATACAAGGTGGAGCAGATGCCGTATTAGCGGCCAGTATCTTTCATTTTGGCGAATTCACAGTGGGCGAAGCCAAACGCTTTATGGCAAAACAAGGCATACCAATGCGATTGTAGTTGACCGTTGTTAGTTGACAATCATTCCACGCTTTTTTTAGTCTCTTTATGAGTTTGTTTGATACGGTAACATACATGGTTACATATTGTTACATATCTTGTAACGTACATTTACATTCCTAGTTGAACGCTTTAAAATAGCGGATTATCCGTTTTTTATCGCCAGTTTTTTACACGCTGTTTTTTTCATACGCCATTTTTATACATTTAGTTTTATACATTTAAGTTTTATTCACTGAACCGATGCCATTTTATGACCAACACCATGACCAATTCATTAGAAGCATATTCCGATACCTTGACCGATTTAAATCAAGAGCAGTTTGATAAATTTAGCCAAGATGCTCAAGTTTTGATTAACACAACAAGCAATCCACAGGATTTGCAAACAGTGCGTGTCATATTGACAGGTAAAAAAAGCCATATCACCACATGGTCAAAACAAATGGGCAAGCTGTCTGCTGATGACAAAAAAAACTATGGACAATGGTTACATCAGCTACGCAGCGACATTCAGCAAGCACTTGATGAACAAAAACAAACACTAGATGCCATTACCTTACAACGTAAATTAACGCAAGAAAGCGTGGACATCACACTGCCAGCTCGTGGGCGTGAACGTGGACAATTACACCCCATCACGCTGACTGCCAGACGCATGCAACAGTTTTTTAAGCAAGCAGGCTTTAGCGTGGCGACAGGCCCTGAAGTGGAGAATGACTATTATAATTTTGAGGCATTGAACATTCCTGAGCATCACCCTGCTCGTGCCATGCACGATACCTTTTATTTTGATGCCCATTATTTGTTACGCACCCATACCAGTAACGTACAGATACGCACAATGCAAAACAGCACACCGCCCATTCGCATCATTTGCCCTGGGCGTGTGTATCGTCACGATTATGACCAAACACATTCACCGATGTTTCATCAGCTTGAGGGCTTAATGGTGAGTGAAAACAGTAACTTTGCTGAGTTAAAAGGGGTTATTCATGAATTTTTGAATGCCTTTTTTGCCAAAGAAGTCAGTGTGCGTTTTCGTCCGTCGTTTTTCCCATTTACCGAACCATCAGCGGAGGTGGATATTTTATCTGCCAGTGGCAAATGGTTAGAGGTGATGGGCTGTGGCATGGTGCATCCGCAAGTGTTAAAAAATTGTGGCATTGATTCAGATACGTATTCAGGCTTTGCTTTTGGTATGGGCATTGAGCGATTTGCCATGCTGTATTATGGCATTGATGACTTACGATTGTTTTATCAAAATGACTTAAGATTTTTAAGGCAGTTTGCTTAGTGTTTAAAAGGATAATCACCTTAAACAATCACCTTAAATAATTATCTTAAAATGAACAAATTTAGAGAAACTCAACGATGAAAATTAGTGAAAACTGGTTACGCCAGTGGGTGAGTCCCAATATTGATGGTGATGCCTTAGCCGAACAGCTGACCATGGCTGGGTTGGAAGTTGATGATAAATATGCCGTTGCCAAAGATTTTAATGGTGTGGTGGTGGCTGAGGTCATCAGTGTAGAACCACACCCAAATGCCGATAAACTAAGGGTTGCACAAGTCAATACAGGCAGTGAGCAAGTACAAATTGTTTGTGGAGCTCCCAATGTGCAGGTGGGCATGAAAGCCCCTTTGGCAACCATTGGTGCACAATTACCCAATCCCGATGGATCAAATGGCAAACCCTTTCAAATCAAAAAATCCAAACTTCGTGGCGTTGAATCACAAGGCATGCTGTGTGGTGGCAGTGAGATAGATTGCGATGATGGGGTAGATGGTCTGTTGCACCTGCCAGATGATGCCCCTGTTGGCATGGATATTCGTGAGTATTTGGGCTTAGATAACCAAGTGCTGGACATTTCTATCACGCCCAACCGTGGTGATTGTTTTAGCGTGCGTGGCATTGCTCGAGAGCTTGCAGTGATTAATAATTTACCATTGATTGTTCCCAAAATCACCACCCTAACGCCAAGCCTACCTGATGCCCAAGATGTGCAAGTGATGGCAATTGAGCAATGCCCCCTATATTTGGCACAGCCTGTGCTGAATATTGACCGTGATGTTGCCACCCCAAAATGGATGCTAGATGCCTTGTTGCAGTCTGGGTTTCGCACACATAACTTTTTGGTAGATGTTACCAACTATGTGTTGATGGAGCTGGGTCAGCCTCTACATGCTTTTGATAAAGACCAAATTAACGGAAAAATCGTGGTACGTCTTGCCAAACCGCAAGAACGTCTGACTTTACTCAATGACGATGACATCACATTGACAGGCGATGAGTTGGTGATAGCTGATGACAAAGGAGCGATTGCCTTGGCTGGTATCATGGGGGGCAAACGTACTGCCGTAACAGACACCACCACCAATGTGGTGCTAGAAAGTGCATTTTTTGCCCCATTGGCAGTTGCAGGGCTGGCTCGTCGATTTGGTTTGCACACCGATGCGTCACAACGCTTTGAGCGGGGCGTAGACTTTGAGTTGCCACAGATGGCATTATCACGAGCAGTCCAATTACTCAAAGACATTGCTGGCGGTCAACTTGGTGTGGTGAGTGAAGTTAAAGCGCAAGATAAACTGCCCAAGCGACTTGCCATTGATTTAAGATTAGAGCAAGTACAAAAATTGCTTGGCGTTGATATTGAGCGCTCAGAAATTGAGCGAATTTTAAAGCAACTTGGGCTTGTTGTGACAGACAACAAAACCCATCTGCAATGCACGCCACCATCTTGGCGTTATGATTTGAGCTTGCCAGAAGATTTGATTGAAGAGATTGCTCGCATTCATGGTTATGACAACATCAGCAATCAGTTGCCTAGGCTGATGGTTAACATGCGATATGATGACCATGATGATCGGTTGTTTGACTTAAAGATGCGTTTGGTTGAAGCAGGATATGCCGAAGCGGTGACGTTTAGTTTTAGTGATGCCAAGCTTGAGCAAACACTCAATGATGATGATTTAGGAGCGATGCTGACACTTGCCAATCCAATTTCAAGTGATTTGGCGGTGATGCGTCGTACTTTGTTGTCTAGCCTACTGCCAAGTGTGCAGTTTAATCTAAATCGCCAACAATCACGAGTGCGTCTTTTTGAAACTGGACTCACTTTTGTCGGTTCGAATGTGGCACAGTTGAAGCAAACGCCAAGCATTGCCTTGGTGGCGGTTGGTACGGCAGAATCAGAACGCAATGCGTCCATGAACACCAGCCGTACGATGGATTTTTTTGATTTAAAACATGACATTGAGCGTCTATTTCCCAACAACTGGGTTAATGTTGGTGCTGGCCACAATGGTGAATCATCATCACGTCTGATGTATCAACGTAGCCAGTGGGCATTTTTGCACCCAGGGCAAAGTGCCGATATCTATGTGAATGGTCAAGCGATTGGGTGGTTAGGACAGCTACACCCAAGCATTGCCAATGCTCTGGATTTACCAACCACATGGGTGGCACAGCTGGCAAGTGATGCATTGATTGAGTTTGGCAAAAACGCCATCCACATCACTCCTTTAAGCAAATTTCCCCAAGTACGGCGTGATATTGCCATCTTAGTGAATGCAGACATTGCCTTACAGTCATTAACTGACACCATCAGACAGTCAGCAGGAGAATTGTTGGTGGATTCTTGGTTATTTGATGTTTACGCAGGTGAACATGTGCCAACAGGGCAACGTTCATTGGCGTTTGCCTTAGTGTATCAAGACATCAATAATACGCTAGATGATGTGTCAGTAGCCACCTTAACACAAACCGTTGTGGACGCATTGATAAAAGAGTATCAAGCAGTGTTGCGAGACAGCTAATCTTAACCTTGCATTAACTTTTTGCAAGGTTGATATTAACTTTTGATAAGCAACATCATGGCAATTAACATATGGCAACATATCAATGATAAAGCAGAGCAAAAAACAGAGCAAACAAAGTCAAACATGGATATCCTAACATGGGCACCCTAACAAAGATGGACTTGATTGAAAGCTTGATGTCTGAGCAAGGTCTGACCAAGCAAGAAGCCCGTTGCGTGGTGAACACAGTGTTTGAACAGATGGCAGAGATTTTGATTGAAGGCAAAGACATACGTCTGTCTGGTTTTGGTAATTTTGAGCTAAAAGACAAAACACCCAGACGGGGGCGGAATCCAAAAACGGGCGAAGAAATCACCATTTCAGCTCGGCGTGTGGTAACTTTTAGAGCTGGGCAAAAATTACGCACATGTATTGACCAGTGTATTGATGAGCAGGTGATTGGTCAATAACCCATTAAACCTTAGCCAATCTCATCTTTGCATGTGCTTGCAAGCGTCAATCAACACTTGCTTCATTTGCCAGTCGCTTGGTGCGAGCGATGTCGTGCATTTTTTTTGCCAATCGAATGTCATGACTGGTGATGCCATTGACATCGTGGGTGGTGAGTTGTATTTTTACCAAATTATAATGATGATGCCAATTTGGATAATGCCCCAAACTTTCGGCATAAAATGCCACTTCGGTCATAAAGCTGATGGCTTGCACAAAGTCAGCAAATTGATAGGTAATGCTGATGGCATTACCGTCTTTGACCCAACCCATTAAATCTTGTAATTGTAAGGCAACTTGGTCATCGGTTAAGTGGCTCATAAAGGAACTCCAAGGCATTGCTTTTATTGTGGGGGTTATTTGAGTAATTTTTGATATTTGGGGTGCTTGTTGATATAGTGAGCGACAAACGAACAGTGTGGGATTACTTTTTTGTTTTGTTCATCAGCATAATCAAGGGCATGTTTGACCAGTTGTGAGCCAATGCCTTGACCGCTTAATAAGTCAGGCACGATGGTATGGTCATATGTCAAAGTATCGTCTGATGCTTGATAGCTGATATAAGCAGTTTGACCATCTTGGATAAGCTCAAAACGGTTGGCTTGGTGGTTGTGCGTGATGTTGGTCATTATTATGTCCTTAAATGGTGACTTTCTTTCGATTCATATTTGATTATACTTCTTTGTAACCTAGTGTTTCAACCATTGAAGATGCTTGATAAAAAGCCACCTAATGTTGTGATTTAGGTGGCTGTTGTTGTTTGATGTTTATGATTGGTTATTGATTTAACCTGTTATTAATGACCAAAGAATGACCAATGGCTTATAAAAAGCTGGGCAGATGGCGAGCAGGGTCGCTCTCATACGCATTTTTGGCATCTTCAACCGTAAGACCTAACGCTTTGGCCACACCCATGGCATAATCAGGGTGGCATTTATCGCAATTACGGATATGGCGGTATTTAATAAAATCAGGGGCATCGCCCATCGCACGAGCCGTATTACCAAACAACGCCTGTTTTTGCTCATCGCTCATCAACTCAAACAAGGCTCTGGGTTGGCTAAAATAATCATCATCATTCTCACGATAATCCCAAAACTTAGCATCGCCATGAATTTTTAATGCTGGCTCAGCCAAATGTGGCTGGTCTTGCCACTGCCCAAAGCTGTTTGGTTCATAGTGCGGACGACCGCCATAGTTATCGCCCACTCGCCCTTGTCCATCTCTTTGGTTTGAGTACACAGGACAGCGTGGGGCATTCACTGGAATTTGGTTACGATTGACACCCAAGCGATAACGCTGGGCATCAGCATAGTTAAATAGGCGTGCTTGAAGCATGCGGTCAGGGGACACACTGATGCCCGGAACCAAATTGCTTGGGGCAAAAGCGGATTGTTCAACGTCTAAAAAGAAGTTTTCAGGGTTTTTATTTAACTCAAACTCACCCACTTCAATGAGCGGATAGTCGCCTTTTGGCCACACTTTGGTTAAATCAAATGGGTGATAAGGCACAGTTTGGGCATCGGTTTCTGGCATGATTTGCACATACATTGTCCATTTTGGGAAATCGCCACGCTCAATGGCATCAAACAAATCACGCTGATTGCTCTCACGGTCTTTACCAACCACCATTTCAGCTTCGGCATCAGTTAGATTTTCAATGCCTTGTTGGGTGCGAAAGTGAAATTTAACCCAAAAGCGTTCATTGTCAGCATTGATAAAGCTATAAGTGTGCGAGCCAAAGCCGTGCATATGACGATAAGATTTAGGAATGCCACGGTCGCTCATCACAATGGTAACCTGATGAAACGCCTCTGGCAGTAGTGTCCAAAAATCCCAGTTATTGGTGGCAGAACGCATGTTGGTGCGTGGGTCTCGTTTGACCGCTTTATTTAAATCAGGGAATTTTTTTGGGTCTCTTAAAAAGAAAACAGGCGTGTTATTACCCACCATGTCCCAATTACCCTCTTCGGTATAAAATTTTAAGGCAAAACCACGAATATCACGCTCAGCGTCCGCCGCCCCCCGCTCACCTGCTACGGTGGTAAAACGAGCGAACATTTCAGTTTTTTTGCCAACTTCACTAAAAATCTTGGCTTTGGTGTATTGGGTGATGTCGTGGGTTACCGTGAATGTGCCAAATGCGCCTGAGCCTTTGGCGTGCATGCGGCGTTCTGGAATGACCTCACGGGCAAAGTCGGCAAGTTTTTCATTGAGCCATAAATCTTGGGCAAGTAGTGGCCCTCTTGCACCTGCGGTCATTGAATTTTGGTTGTCAATAACAGGCGCGCCATTACTCATGGTCAAGTTGGTATGGTCATAAGGGCATTTCATATTTTGCATGGTGTTCTCCACTTTAGGTTTCATGACTTTAAGTTTTATCATGTTGGGTCTATCGATGTAGACAAGCTCACGTAACTTTCTTACATACTTACATAATTTTCTTACATAACTTTCTCACGCACCTTTTCATTAATGAAGACTTGTCATTAATAAAAACTTTTAATAAAGCTGTTGATAAACTTGATACATGAGCAATGCTACACTTTTATTATAGTTATTTATTATAAATTTGAAAAATTTAATTATTTCATAAATTAGATTTGTTTTTTTAAACACAAAAGACTCAATCCATCTGTAAAAGATTGCTCTTGCTTGGTAACAATGTAATAATAGCAACAATGTCATAACAGCGAATGTCATAACAGCAAATGTCATCAACAATACTGTCTTGGTATCTGTATCTGAAACATTGATGATGACCGAAATTGATGATGACCGAATAAAATATAACCGAACGCAAATAGGTAACATATTTATGGCTCAATACATTTACACCATGAACAATGTGTCAAAACTCATTCCACCCAAGCGTGAAATTCTTAAAAACATCAATTTATCCTTCTTTCCAGGAGCAAAAATTGGTGTTTTGGGTTTGAATGGGGCGGGTAAATCCACCTTATTACGCATCATGGCAGGGGTTGATACTGATTATTCAGGAGAAGCTCGTCCACAACCTGGCATTAAAGTGGGCTATCTGCCACAAGAGCCACAACTTGACCCAAATAAAGACGTGCGTGGTAATGTGGAAGATGGTGTGCGTGAAGCTTTAGATGCCTTAGACCGCCTTAACGAAATCTATGGTGAATATGCGCTGCCAGATGCCAATTTTGACAAACTGGCAGAAGAGCAAGGCAAAATGGAAGACATCATCACTGCTTGGGACGCTCACAACCTAAATACCCAACTCGAAAAAGCTGCCGATGCCTTGCGTCTACCACCTTGGGACGCAGATGTCAGCAAATTATCAGGGGGTGAAAAACGCCGTGTTGCCCTGTGCCGTCTGCTGTTGTCTAAGCCTGATATGTTGTTGCTTGATGAGCCAACCAACCACTTAGATGCCGAAAGTGTCGCTTGGCTTGAGCATTTTTTGCATGACTATTCTGGCACAATTGTGGCGATTACCCATGACCGATATTTTTTAGATAATGTTGCCCAATGGATACTTGAGCTTGATCGTGGTCATGGTTATCCTTACCAAGGCAACTATACCGAATGGCTTGAACAAAAAAATAAACGCCTAGAAGAGCAACAAAAGCAAGAAGAAGCCTTTGCTAAAGCCTTAAAAAAAGAGTTGGAATGGGTTCGCAAAAATCAAAAAGGTCAACAAGCCAAGTCCAAATCTCGTCTGCAACGCTTTGAAGAATTGAACTCAAAAGAGTTCCAGCAACGCAACGAAACTGCCGAAATTTATATTCCACCAGGACCCCGTTTGGGCAATAAAGTCATTGAAGCTAATAACATCTCAAAATCTTTTGGCGATCGTTTGTTATACGAAAACCTAAGCTTTGTTGTGCCACCGATGGCGATAGTTGGCATTATCGGTCCTAACGGAGCGGGTAAGACCACATTATTTAATATGATTACTGGCAAAGACATGCCAGACTCAGGCTCAGTTGAATTGGGTGAGAGTGTGAAAGTCGCTTATGTTGGGCAAGTGCGTGATGAGCTTGACGACAATAAAACCGTATGGGAAGAGGTTTCTGACGGCTTGGATATGATTACCGTTGGTGAATACACCACACCTAGCCGTGCTTATATTGGACGCTTTAACTTTAAAGGGCAAGACCAACAAAAACGAGTGGGGAGCTTATCAGGGGGTGAGCGTAATCGTTTGCAACTTGCCAAAACCTTAAAACAAGGGGCGAATGTCTTATTGCTCGATGAGCCATCAAACGACCTTGATGTTGAGACTTTGCGTGCTTTAGAAGAAGCAGTGGAGGTATTTCCTGGTACGGTCATGGTGGTGTCGCATGACCGTTGGTTCTTAGACCGCATTGCCACGCACATTTTGGCATTTGAAGAAGAAGGTCCAGTTTGGTTTGATGGGAACTATTCAGAATATGAAGCCTACCGTAAGAAACAGTTGGGCGATGATGCCACGCCCAAGCGTGTGAAACATCGTAAGATTGGCAATTAATCTTATTGACATGAAAAATTAATTGCCAAAATTAACTGCCAATAACCCATTAGCCATCATATTACTCTTCAATCCATTTACCTTGACGATACACAAGGCTGAATTTGGTGGCTTTGCCTGTCTTGGAATTTTCTGAGCCGATGTATTGTTCTTGGTTTTTGCGAGACCAACGCAAAATGGTGGGGTTATCATCTGGGTCAGTGTCTGGAGCAGTGAACAGATATTGAAATTTATCTTCCATTTGTGATTGAACGCCACGCAGTTCGGCAAGTTTGGGTGGGCGGGTTTCTCGGATTTTAGGGAATTTAGATGCTGCCAAAAATAGCCCTGCTGCTCCTTCACGCAAAATAAAATGGTCATCGTGTTTATTGGATTTAAGCTGAGGCAGGTCAATGGGGTCCATGCGTGGCGGAGCAGGTTCGCCATTTTTGAGTACTTTGCGAGTGTTATCGCATTTTTGGCAAGCAAAATAAGGACCAAAGCGACCAGTTTTTAGTGCCATTTGTCCGTTACATTTGTCGCAGTCAATGGTGGGTGCATCGCTACCGGGGACTTCAAATTTGCCCTCTTCGAGTACATGGCCATCACAGTCAGGGTTATTGCCACAGATGTGCAACTTTAATCCACCATCGACGATGTAGCCATTCATGGCAGTTCTGCATTTGGGACAGCGTTTTTTTTCCATTAAGTCTTTGACTTCAGCGGTGTCATCGTCTGCATCTGCCAGCAGATTAAAGGCTTCGACAGGCATCAAATTTTTTGTGCCTTTACAACGTTCTTTTGGTGGTAGGTTGTAGCCTGTACAACCCAAAAATACGCCTGTTGAGCCAGTTCTCAGTTGCATGGGGCGACCGCACAAATCACAATGCACGTCTGGCACATCGGTGGGGTCATTGGGTCTCATGCCGTTAGGCTGTTTGGCGTGTTCTAGTTTGTTTTTAAAATCGCCATAGAATTCATCAAGCACTGTTTTGTATTCTTTGTCCCCTTCGGCAACGTCATCAAGCTTGTCTTCTAACCCTGCGGTAAAGGCATAATCCATCAAATCAGGGAAACTATGAATCAAGCGATCGGTAACGATATCGCCCATTTTTTCGGCAAATAAGCGTTTGTTTTCTAGCTTGACATAGCCACGGTCTTGTATGGTGGAGATGATGGCAGCATAGGTAGATGGGCGACCGATGCCACGTTTTTCCAATTCTTTGACCAGACTGGCTTCTGTGTAGCGGGCAGGGGGCTTGGTAAAGTGCTGGCTGGGGTCAAGTTTGTCTAGTATCAGCTGTTCGCCTGCTTGGACTTCAGGCAATAAGGTGTCATCATTTTTAGCAGGGGGTTGAATTTTAGTATGGCCGTCAAAGGTCATGGTGCGTCCACGAGCCTTAAGCTCAATGTCATCTGCTGTAACCAATAGCGTTACTGATTGGTATCTGGCAGGGGGCATTTGACACGCCACAAACTGTCGCCAAATCAGTTCATATAATCGGCTGGCATCTCGCTCCACGCCTTTTAGCTGAGTGGATTTGACTTTGACATCAGATGGGCGAATGGCCTCATGAGCTTCTTGGGCATTTTGTTTGTTGCCATAAAAGTTGGGTTTGTCGGTCAGATATTTGTCGCCAAAATTGGCTTGGATATAGTCTCTGACACCAGCCAACGCATCGGTGGATAAAAATGTTGAGTCGGTACGCATGTAGGTGATGTAACCTGCTTCGTACAGTCGTTGTGCCAGCATCATGGTTTTTTTGACCGAAAATCCCAAGCGAGTGCTGGCGGCTTGTTGTAGCGTTGAGGTGATAAAAGGGGCGGACGGCTTGGACTGTGTGGGTTTTTCTTCTCGCTCTTTAACCACGTAATCGGCTTTTTTTAGTATGGCTAACACGGCATCGGTTTGTTCTTTGTTGCCAAGTGTTAGGGGTTTACCTGCTTGTTTGATGGCTTCTAAGCGTATGGCAGTGGCATTTTTGTCAGTTTTACGATGGGTATCGGCATGGATTTGCCAATATTCTTCTGGGATAAAAGCTCTGATGTCATGCTCTCGCTCAACCACCAAACGAGTGGCAACCGATTGCACACGCCCTGCTGATAAGCCCCGAGCGATTTTTTGCCACAATAAGGGTGATACCATAAACCCAACCACCCTATCTAAGAAACGGCGAGCTTGTTGGGCGTTGACACGGTCAGTGTTAAGCTTGGTGGGGTGCTTAAAGGCGTTTTGAATGGCGGATTTGGTGATTTCGTTAAACACCACTCGTTGATACTTGTCATCACTGCCACCGATGACTTCTTTTAAATGCCATGCGATTGCTTCACCTTCTCTGTCTAAGTCGGTTGCCAGATAAATGGTGTCGGCATGCTTGGCGAGTGATTTGAGTTCTTTGATGACTTTGGTCTTGTTTGGCAACACTTCATAAACTGCTTGCCAGTCATGTTCAGGGTCAACACCCATGCGTCTGACCAAGGCTTGGTGGGCTTTTTCTTCTTTGGTAAGATTTTTGCTGAGGCTGTCGTTGGCTTTAGATTGGCTGTTTTTTTTGCCCCCACTGGTGGGCAAGTCTCGCACATGCCCTACGCTTGAGCAAACGATGTAATCACTGCCCAGATATTTATTAATGGTTTTGGCTTTAGCGGGCGATTCGACAATCACCAAAGATTTGCCTTTGGCAGAAGTGGTTGGTTTTGTGCTAGATTTTTGTTTGGTATTTGTTGGCATAAGGGTCAGATTTTACCGAGTGGAGTGGTCAGTTGGGTATGGGAAAAAGCTTTTAAAAAGCTACCTTGGTTTTAATGATGCTGTCAACCAGAATTTTCAAGAAATTTTTTAAAATGGTCTATGGTGAACAACTTGCTTTGGCTGCCATATCAGTCAAAGGGCTTGGCTTATAACCTTTGCCCAAGTTTGTAATGCTGTTTTGATGGCAAGCATGTCCGATTCGATGGCATTGGCATGATAAGTGGGGTTGCTGATGGGCTTAACATAGGCATCATCTTGCCAATACAGTACGATGTGATTGGCTTTTGTCTCAAGCCCTTTGCTATGTTTGGCAATCACATCAGGCAAATCAATGCCAGTTTTATCCAACACAAATAACTGCTGGTAATCAATTGTGTTTTTAGTTGTTTGATGATTGTCATGATTGCCTGTCAGGGTATTGTCAATCAGTACTCGCCATTGTCCGTCGATGTTTTGATAACGGCTGTGTGGCAAAGTAACGCCGTCTATCAATAAACCATATTGCCCCATCATGCCCTTGCCAAGCTCGTCATTTCTCCCCTTAAGCCAGTTAGGGCAAGCGACCAATTTGGGGTTTAACCCAACTTGTCTTGCTCCCATACGCAATTTATCAAGGCGTTGTTCTACGCCACTGGGTTTTAGTGCCATGATGCTACCAACCACAAACAGCACAATGCCAATGCTGATCCACAGACCCATAAAATACCTTTCCTTTTATGGCGATGACTAAACACAATGAACGATAAACATAAACGATAAACATAAACGATAAAAATGATGCACAAACATAATGACTGAAATGTGGCATCAAACGTATCAGTGGCATCAAACGTATCAATACCACCACGTGGTTATGGTGGCCATGTGTGTCATCATGCGTTTTAATGCGTTGTTTTTTAATGCGATGTTTTTTAATGTTATGTTTTTTAATAGCATAACAGAAAAAGACCGCCAGTGTGATATTTGCTATAATTTTGCAAATTGTCATGGCATGTTTTAACGACAACGCCATTTTTTGTTGTTGTGTTGTGCATGTTGAAGTGTTTTATTTTTAGGCAGAGCCATTTTAGCAGAGCCATTGTATGAACCAATCCAGCAATGATATCAATGATAATGATACCAATGATGATACCAATGATGATACCAAGCCTATTTATACCAAAGTGCTGTATCCAGGCACGTTTGACCCCATTACCAATGGGCACATCGATTTGGTATTAAGAGCCAACAAACTGTTTGATGAAGTGGTGATTGCGGTGGCAGCAGGGCATCATAAACGCCCCACATTTAGCTTAGAAGAACGCATTGGATTTGTGAATACGGCGTTTGCCGAGTATGCCAATGTGTCGGTGGTGGGTTTTGAAGGGCTGTTGGTGACGTTCATGCGTGAGCAGGGAGCGACAGCGGTGTTAAGAGGGTTGCGGGCGGTGTCTGATTTTGAATATGAGTTTCAACTTGCTAATATGAACCGTCAGCTAGATGATGAGTTTGAAGCGGTATTTTTAACACCATCACAAGACCATTCATATTTGTCATCTACTTTGGTGCGAGAAGTGGCAAAACTTGGCGGTGATGTGAGCCAATTTGTCCCTGACTGTGTGCAAATGGCATTTGCCCAAAAGTTGCAACAATAAGCAACCTAACGCAAAATGTTTGAATAAAAAATGTCTGAACAAAAAATGTCTCAACAACAAAAAGCATCTGAATAAAAAGCATGCTTTAAATCGTGTTTTATAAGAGATAAGAGGTCATCTATGGCATTAAAAATCACTGATGAATGTATCAACTGTGATGTCTGCGAGCCTGTCTGTCCCAATGATGCCATTTATATGGGTGAGCTGATTTATGAAATTAATCCCAATCTGTGTACCGAATGTGTTGGGCATCATGACAAACCACAATGTGCATTGATTTGTCCTGTTGATTGTATTCCCAAAGACCCTGATTATGCTGAAACTCAAGATGAGCTGATGGCAAAATTTAAGCGACTGACTGGCAAATAAAGCATGACGATGAGCGTTAAAGCCAGTATAATAGATGTCTTGGCAGACCAGACGAACGCTGTGCCGTACGATGACATCAAGCGGTAGGGAGGAAAGTCCGGGCTACATAGGGCAGAGTGCCAGCTAACGGCTGGGCGGTGTAAGCCGACGACCAGTGCAACAGAGAGCAGACCGCCCCGCCATGTCTGTGACGTAGCGGGGTAAGGGTGAAAGGGTGGGGTAAGAGCCCACCGCATGACTGGCAACAGCTCATGGCAAGGTAAACTCCACTCGTAGCAAGACCAAATAGGTGTCCGTATGGCGTTGCCCGCGTTGGACACGGGTAGGTTGCTTGAGCGTATTGGTAACGATACGCCTAGATGAATGTTCGTCCATGACAGAACCCGGCTTATCGGTTTGCCAACCCATTTTTTTTATTTTGAGAATTTATGCCAGTTTGGGCTTGACGGGCAGGCATGGCTTGGGCATAATACCCACCTTAATTAAAAATGAAGCGAATTTGCTCAGATTTTTGGCGATGTAGCTCAGCTGGTTAGAGCGCACGACTCATAATCGTGAGGTCGAGAGTTCAAGTCTCTCCATCGCCACCATATCAATCAGCATATTGATTTTATTGATGATGTTATTTTATTTAAATTGATTGTGTTATTTAAACATTGTTTTATTATTGTGCCATCCTATGCGTAGGGTGGTTTTTTATGCCCATCATTTTCTATCATAAGATTTTTTATCATAAGCTTTTATTGGTAAGTGGTCATTGTCAATTGCTGTTGTATGCACAGCAATTAACCAGTTACTTAACATAACATACATTAATATTTAACATACAATTAACTGGCTAAATCTTAACAAGAAAATCAAAATTAATCAGTATGATAAGCAACGCTTATGATGGACTTGTGGTGCTTATGCCACCACGGCATGACAGAAGACATTAACACAGCTTAATAATGATACGGCATGGTACAGCCAAGAGTATTTTGTGTCTGGAACGTCAGACGCTAGCGGTAGGAAGCTCCTTGCTTGAGCAAGGGAAGTACGTCACTCAACAATCAAAAGGATGATCACATATGAGTATACAGACTATTCCAGCACGTCGCCCATCATGGCGGGGTATTTTTGCAGGTCTTATTATGGGACTTGTGGTAACGATGATTATGCTTGCAATATCGCTTATCGTTGGGTCTTTTTTAAGCCTTGATTTGCGTGGGGCAGGCATTGCTGCTGGCATTTATGCCATTATCACGGCATTGATTAGTGCTTATGTGGCAGGTTTTTTTGCTGTTAAAGCATCTGCGCCTGAAGCACTGTTTGGCGATGGTACAGATATCTTGCCAAAAGATGCTGCACTAACAGGTATGTTAACGGCGGCATGTATCGTGTTATTGACCAGTTATGGTGCGATGAACAGTGCCACCAATATTTTATCAGGGGCATCAAATGCCGTGGCCAGCACAGCATCGGGTGCGACCAGTGTGGTGGGTTCAGTTGCAAGTGGTGTGGGTGGTTTGGCAGTGGCAGGTGGTACAGCGGCCACACAAAATAATGAAGTCAGCTCTCGCATTGAATCTGCCTATCAAAGTGCCATGGGTAAGGTTAGCCGTGAAGACATTCAAAACTGGCTTGCTAAAAATACCGAACTTGATAATGCTGAGATTGATGCCACCACCAGTGTGATTGAGCAAATGGTTAATCGTGAAGTACAAAGCCTATCGGCAATGGATTTTACGAACATTGACACATGGCAGAATCTTGATGAGCATCTAAAATCTCGTGCTGCGTCTATCGAAGAGACGTTAAAAGGTGATGAATTGATTGCCAAATTACAAGCACAAGGCTTAAGTGAAGAAAAGGCCTTGCATGTACGCCAAACGGCAGTGGAAGCTTATAACGATGTGCGTGTCAGCACAGAAGAAAAAATCAACACCGCCAAAGCAGAAGTGTCTCAAGCGATTCAAACGGCAAAAGACACTGCACGCAAAACCGCTCTTTATGGTGGCTTATTTTGGTTGATCAGCACAATTTTAACCTTTGTGATGAGCATCACAGGCGCAAAAAATGCTGCCACCAAGTATCGCTTGACATCACCATTAGTGGCACGTCGTGAAACACATTAATGATATATTGATGACACACTGATGACAAAGCGTCATACAGTAAACGTTTGATGTCATCAGTAAATCAGTCAATGGGTAAAAAACCTTTCTAAATGAAAGGTTTTTTTATTTTTGGCTAAAAAGCTTTGGTTAAATATGCTATGATACTGAGCCAATTTACCCATTGTTGATGAGATGCCATTCATGTCTGTACAACTTCCGCCTTATCGTCCTGTTAAACACCGCAGTGGCTTAAAGGTCATGGGTGCAGCGTTCCATGCTCTTTTGATGCGTGAGCTGCAGACTCGTTTCGGTGGTTACCGCTTGGGATATCTATGGGCACCTTTGGAAGTATTGTTTCAAGTCATGGTGTATCTTGTGATATTTGGTACATTAATGCAACGGGTATTGCCAGGCATGGATTATAAACAGTTTTTGGTAGTAGGCTTAGTGCCTTTTCAAATGATGTTGCGTATTGCTAATCGCTCATTGGGGGCGGCTGATGCCAATCAAGGTCTACTTATGTATCGTCATATTCGGCATTTTGATGTAATATTTGCCCGTTCTTTTCTTGAGTTGGTCATTTATTTTTTTACATTTGTATTATTGCTTGTGATATTTGCTTTTTTTGGTGTGTCATTTAGTTTGGCAAATTTACATATGGTTTTGTTTGCTTGGTTAAGCTTATTTTTATTTTCGTTTGGTTTGGCATTGATTTTGATGATTGTGGGATTTTATGGTGGTGAAATTAGTAAAATTATTGGCTTGATATTTACAGTTCTTTATTTTGCATCTGGTATTATTTATTCTATTCATATTGTGCCAAAGCCCTATTTAAATTATTTATTGTGGAATCCATTTATTCATAATATTGAAATGATGCGTCATGCAATATCTCCAAGCTATCCTGCTTATCATATTGATATGGTGTACTTCTTAAAATGGATGATTGGTATGAACTTTACTGGTTTATTGTTATATAAAGCATGTGAAAAAGATTTGATTAGAAGTCGATAAAATCAATAGTAGTAATTTATGATAAAAGTTAATCATATCACCAAATCTTTTATGACCTCTAAAGGTCGCCATTATTTGTTTAAAGATTTGAACTTAGTTATTGAAGATAAACAAAGTGTGGGTTTGCTCGGTCGTAATGGTGCAGGTAAATCTACTTTGTTGCGCATCATTTGTGGCTTAGACAAGCCTGATAGTGGCGAGGTGTGGACAAACTCAACCATTTCGTGGCCTGTGGGCGTGGCAGGTGGTTTTCAAGGCAGTTTGACAGGGCGCCAAAATGTGATGTTTGTATGCCGTTTATATTCCAGCAGTGATTTTATTGACGAAAAAATCAACTTTGTGCGAGAGTTTGCTGATATAGGTAAGTACTTTGACATGCCTGTTAAGAGCTATTCATCGGGCATGAAGGCCCGTTTAACTTTTGGCTTAAGTTTGGCGTTTGATTTTGATTATTATATGCTAGATGAAGTGGGGGCGGTGGGTGATGCCGCCTTTAGAAAACGCAGTGAAGAGATTTTACAAGCCAGACGTGAGCAAGCTGGATTTTTGGTGGTATCACACAACTTAGGTGATATTGAACGTAATTGTGATATCGGCATTGTCCTGATGAACCAAACTGCACAGGTATTTACTGACACAAAAGAGGCCATAGAGGTGTATCAAAATCATGTCCATCAAGCCAAAAAATAAAAAAATCATCAGCTTCTCTATATTTATTGGCTTGGTGATTATTCCGTGGGTGTTCATCATCGTTTATGTATTGATGATGGCTCATCCAAGATATGTGTCCACATCTAATGTAGTGGTTAAACAAGTCAGCGAGGCACAAGTACCAATGGGTACAGGAATTGCTGCATTGCTCGGAGCGAATAATACCAGTGTCGAAGATGCCAATTATCTGACTGAGTTCATCTTATCCAATGACATGGTTAAAAAGTTAGACAGTCGTTTTCATTTTCGTGAGACATATTTTATCGATGGTTCAGATCCTATCTATGAAATTGACCCCAATGCTACCCAAGAAGAGTTGCTTGAGTACTTTAAAAGTCGAGTACATATTGATTTAGATGAACAAACTCATATACTAACTGTCAGTACCGAAGGCTTTAATCCAAAATTTGCATTGGATTTAAACCAAGCCATCTTATCGGAATCTGAGCAGTTTGTGAATGCCATCTCTCAAGATATTGCTCAAGAGCAGTTGAAATTTGCTCAAGACCAATTAGACGAAGCAAAAGAACGCCTTGATGAATCCAAACAAGCTTTACTTACTTATCAAAATGAAAACCAAATATTTGACCCACAAATTAATGCGCAAACCATCAATCAGCTGATTGGGGGGCTACAGGCACAGCTGGCAAGTTTGCGTACAGAAGAACGACAACTGCTTAGTTATCTTAATCCAGATGCCCCACAAGTGGTATCCATTCGCAGTCAAATCAGTTCTGTTGAGACACAGATTGAAGAAGAAAAAGCCAAACTAACTTCGCCTAGTACCACCAAGCTTAACCGTCAGGCAATACAGTTTGAGAGTATTAAGGCAGATGTTGAGTTTGCTGCTGAATTGTACAAAATTGCTTTGTCTTCTCTTGAAAAATCACGTCTTGAAGCCTTTAGAAAAATGAAAAATCTCATTGTTTTATCTGCTCCGCATGAAGCACAAGAAGCACGATATCCCAGACAAGCTTATATTGTTTGGATATCATTGGTCTTATTATTAATATTTTATGGGTTTGTACGCTTGCTAATGGCGGTAATACGAGACCATAGTAACTGATGAACAATAAAGTTTTAATCATACGAGCGATTGTTATGGAAACTACCTTTTCTTATTCGTTGGCATTGGCGGTTACTTGGACAGCTACTTTGATGATACTGCCATCTATTAGTGCAAATGCTACCACAGCTACTCAAATAGCAGCCACTAATAACTATACTAGTGCTAATTATGCTGCTTTTGCTAACCATATGCGTCAAAATGGTCAGGTAGGTCAGTATGATGTTGCCAGTGTTGTGCCAAACACCAGCGGCGTATCAACCCAAATAGCCTCTCAAGAGGCGATTGGTGCTACCAGTTTACCATCGCAGTCAACAATCAACACGGTTTATCCTTATCAAACGGTGGGCATTGAAGACAAGGTATTTGGTGAGCAGTTGTTTCGTGGGGCATTTGCCACCACATCAGGGTCTACTTTCAATAATAGTTATGTCATCAATCCTGGTGATAATGTACAAGTGCGTATGTGGGGGGCTTATCAGTTTGCATCAACCATGACGGTTGACCCACAGGGTAACATATTTTTACCTAATGTTGGACCTGTCAAGGTGGCAGGGGTACAAAATGGTAACTTACAACAGGTAGTTAATACCGCTGTCAGTCGTATTTACCGAGCGAATGTAGGGGTATATGCATCACTTGAGCAAGCCCAACCTGTTAAGGTGTTTGTGACAGGGTTTGTCAATCAACCTGGCTATTATGGAGGATTGGCAGCAGACTCGGTGCTGTCATATCTTGATCGTGCTGGTGGCGTTGACCCCAAACGTGGTAGCTATATTGATATTCAAATTCGCCGTAATGGACAAGTTATGCAACAGGTAAATCTATATGAGTTTTTATTAGAGGGTAATTTGTTGCCATTTTCGTTCCAAGATGGTGATGTCATCACCGTGGGAGCACAAAATAAAACGTTTACAGTCTTAGGTGAAGTGCAAAATCCTTATACTTTTGAGTTTGATTTAGATAATCTAACTATCGATAATGTGCTAAATGTTGTCAAACCTAAGCCAACTGCTACTAATGTTGCCATTACTCGTAGTTCAGGCAAGGCTAAAAAGTCTGAGTACTATGGCTTAAAAGAAGCTAAAAATGTGCCTGTTTATGATGGTGATGAATTGGTGATTACGTCTGATCGTTATGTAGACAGCATTGCCGTACAAGTGGTAGGGGCTCATACGGGTAATGGGGCAATGATTCTGCCATATGGGGCTAAACTACAAGATGTTGTGCCACAATTACAACCTAGTTCATTGGCTAATCTATCACATTTGACTATCTATCGTGAGTCGGTTAAACAGGAACAAAAACGGCTGTTAAATAAATCATTAGACCGCTTAGAGCAAATAACATTAGCGACTCAATCAACCACTCGAGAAGAAGCGGCTCTGAGACAAGATGATGCCAATTTGATTAAGCAGTTCATTGCTAAAGCACGTACCATAGAGCCAGATGGGCGTGTTGTGGTTGTCCCAAACTCTTGGCAGGATATTATTTTACAGCAAGGTGATGTCATCGAAATTCCTGAACAAACATCAGTAATCATGGTCAATGGTCAAGTCAGGTCGCAAGGGGTATTAACTTTTAACGCTGATTTAACAGTGGGGGATTATATTGCTAAATCTGGTGGTTTTGATGATAATGCAAATACCAAAGAGATTTTAGTCATTCACCAAAATGGTGAAAATCAAGTAGTGAATGTTGCTTATCGTATCCAACAAGGTGACCAAATCATGGTTTTACCAAAAGTAAAAACCAAACATGTGGAGATTGCTCGAGGCATTACCCAAATTATTTATCAAATGGCAGTGGCAGCTAAAGTCATCTTAAATTTGTAACATGGTGTTAGCTTATTCCTGTGATTGCCATTAGAAATGATGCCATGACTGACTATAATGTAACCCATCAGCTGAATTTACCAGCGTGCCTTGCGGTGGTTGGTGATGGTATTTTAAAAAATAATGTCCTATTGCCCATTGCGTTAAGATGTCGATTACAACGCTGGTATCCTTGGCATATGATCAATCCAAAGCCACAAGGTTTTATTGGTTGGGGAAGAAAAAAAAGTTTCCAGAGAGCCAGTACCATTGCCAATTTGATGCAAATGCCTGTATACAGTATTGAAGATGGTTTTTTGCGCTCACTTGATGGTGGTGTTAGCAGTCGCTATGGGGCAAGCTTTGTGGTCGATGATGTAGGCATCTATTTTGATTTAACCCAATCATCTCGTCTTGAAAAGCTTATTGTCCAGCGACTGCATCAGTTTGATAAAAAGCATCAGCAATATGCTAAACAGCTTATTCGAACTGTCTGTTCCTATCAGCTATCTAAGTATAACCATACATTATCTTGCCCCAATCTTGATACTTTGGTCAATGTTCAGCATTCTGCTGGTACCGTTCGTCATATTTTATTGATTGATCAAGTGCAAGGTGATGCCTCCGTTACTGGGGCAAGTGCTGATGCCAATAATTTTGCTAAGATGTTAACCACCGCCATACAGCGTCATTCCAATGCCCATATTTGGATAAAGGCTCACCCTGCTGGTCGTGGATACTTTGCTAATCAAAATTTACCTAAACAGGTCAGACTCATCACTGATACAGTCAATCCGATTGCCTTGTTAGAGCAGGTCAGTGATGTTTATACCGTCAGTTCACACATGGGTTTTGAAGCGTTAATGTTAGGTAAAACCGTACATTGTCATGGCATGGCGTGGTATGCAGGATGGGGGTTGACTGATGATAGCCATATTAACCAAGTGGTGTTAGCAGAAGTAACACAAAGGCGACAAAAAATATGGACGGCTTTATATACACCAAACTTATATCATCAAAGTGTGAGTGTTGAACAATTATTCTACGCTGCTTATGTAGATTACAGTGTATATGCCGACCCTGCCAGTTTTCAAGCATGTGGCATTGAGGAAGTTATGGCATGGCTAATCACCAACCGACAATGGCAATTCAAATGGCAACGTATTTCACCTCAAAAAACAACAAAAAACGTGTTGGTCTATCATGTTAGCCGATGGAAAAAGCCATTTATTCAGGATTTTTTTTGCTCTACTCAAGTGCAACTGATGTGGCATGATCGCCCCAAATTCAGCATGTTGCAAATCCCATTAATACATCAGTCAATCACTAATATAATCAAAAAATTGATAAATTTTCTGTCGTCAAAGCATATCGATGCGTTAGTGGTATGGGGTATGGAGAAACGGTTACAAGTGGCGAATATTAAACAAAATATCAAACCAAAAGATGGCCACCAACAATTAACTATTTATTGCATGGAAGATGGCTTTATCCGCTCCAATGGGCTGGGAGCAACATTGCTTGCCCCTTTATCTGTGGTGGTTGATGGTCAAGGTATTTATTACAATGCCACCACTACTTCTGATTTAGAAGAGTTGTTAATAAATTGTAATCCATTAACACCTCATCAAACCGCAAGAGTACAGATACTTTGGCAAACATTGCTTGAGCAAAAAGTGAGCAAATACAATGTGGGGCAATCGCTTGGCAGTAAACATACTTGGGTTCAACAACTTAAACAAAGCAAGCAAAAAAAGCTGCTTATTGTTGGACAGGTAGAAGATGACTTATCCATTAAATACTGTGGCTCAGTCATTACTACCAATCAAGATTTGATAGCCAGAGTACGACAAGATAATCCCCAAGCTTATTTATTATACAAACCGCATCCTGATGTGGAGATGGGGTTGCGTATGGGAAAGGTTCATCAGGTGGTACTGTCATTGGTAGATGCAGTAGCAACAGATGTCTCTATTAATGATTGCTTGATGTGGGTAGATGAGGTGCATACCATCAGCTCACAAACAGGATTTGAAGCGTTATTACGTGGAAAAACAGTGGTGTGTTATGGCTTGCCATTTTATGCAGGGTGGGGGTTAACGGTAGATAAAGACATCAATCAATCACCAAAATGTGCCTATCTGGCAAGGCGACAAAAAAAACGAGACAAAGCATGCAATAATACCATACTGACCATGGAGCAACTGCTATATATGGTACTGATAGATTATCCTTTATATCGACTGCCAAATGGCTACGGATTGGCACAGGTAGAGCAAGTTATTGCTTATTTGTATGCTCATAATGCCGATGCGTTGCATAAGACAGGCATCAGCACAACCACCCATAAATCACGCAATGCCATGCGCTCAGTTGCAACCCAATTGATGATATTACGCCAACGTTTGCGTTAGCTGATTACTGATTAAAGATATCTGAGTTGTATGTGTATTGTGTATTTTAACTGTAAATAATGCCATCTAATGATATTAATATGTGGTACAATTTCTCCTGTTCTCCTGTTCTCCTGTTCTCCTGTTCTCCTGTTCTCCTGTTCTCCTGTTCTCCT
>ERZ1023396.75-NODE-75-length-54183-cov-171.359019_pt1 | contig 54183 bp, 50 predicted proteins | sample MGYA00380504_ERZ1023396 | MGnify/ENA primary metagenome ERZ1023396 (study PRJEB33173, sample SAMEA4830410) | metagenome | study: EMG produced TPA metagenomics assembly of the PRJEB25223 data set...
ATGATGATAACAAGATTGTGGCGTGGACTTATGAGAATTGTTTATATGGCATGACGGTCTAAAACATCATTTAAAAACCCCATAAACCTAATTTATATTTCAATTTTAATAGAAAAAGTATCAATGACAATGATTTTAAGCATTTTAATCCTATTTTTTATCATCAGACTGTTATTTTTAGCCGTCTCCATTAAACATGAAAAAGCCTTAATTGCCAAAGGGGCGAAACAGTACGGAAAAACCAATTCCACGGTGCTTGCGGTGGTTCATACGCTTTATTATTTGGCGTGTTTTATCTCGGTATGGATTTTTGACACTGCTTTTAATGGCATATCCTTGGTTGGTACGCTGATGGTGACGGCTTCATTTGTGATATTGGCGTTGATTATCAAGCAGTTGGGGGAGATTTGGACGGTTAAAATCTATATTTTACCAGAACATCAAATTAATCGTTCGTGGTTATTTAAAACATTTCGCCACCCCAATTATTTTTTAAACATCATACCTGAATTAATTGGCATCGCCTTATTATGTCAAGCGTGGTATGTTTTATTGATTGGCTTGCCCATTTATTTGCTGGTCTTATTTAAGCGTATCCGCCAAGAAGAACAAGCGATGGCAACACTTTTTTAACCCATTTTATCAATCAAAAAAATTTATCAATAATTTATCAACAAAGAGAGCCACCATGCCAAAGCGTACCGACATTAAATCCATTCTTATTATTGGGGCAGGTCCCATTGTCATCGGGCAAGCCTGTGAATTTGACTATTCAGGCGCCCAAGCCTGTAAAGCCTTAAAAGAAGAAGGCTATCGGGTGATTTTGGTAAACTCAAATCCTGCCACCATCATGACCGACCCGTCCATGGCTGATGCCACTTATATTGAACCGATTACCTGGCAGACGGTAGAGCAAATCATTGCCAAAGAGCGTCCTGATGCCATTTTGCCAACCATGGGCGGACAAACGGCACTTAACTGTGCGCTTGACCTTGACAAACATGGCGTGCTTGCCAAATATGGCTGTGAGCTGATTGGGGCGACCAAAGAAGCCATTGAAAAAGCCGAAGACCGTGAACTGTTTGATAAAGCCATGAAAAAAATCGGTCTGGAATGCCCCAAAGCAGAAATTGCACAGAGCATGGACGATGCTTTTGCCATTCAAGCTAAGGTTGGTTTTCCGTGCATTATCCGCCCATCATTCACCATGGGGGGTTCTGGGGGTGGCATTGCTTACAACCGTGAAGAATTTATTGAGATTTGTGAGCGTGGATTTGACTTATCACCCACCCATCAGCTGCTCATTGACGAGAGTTTAATCGGTTGGAAAGAGTATGAGATGGAGGTGGTGCGTGATAAAAACGACAACTGCATCATCGTCTGTTCCATTGAAAACTTTGACCCCATGGGCGTACATACAGGCGATTCCATCACCGTCGCCCCTGCCCAAACCTTAACCGACAAAGAATACCAAATCATGCGTAATGCGTCCATCGCTGTGTTGCGTGAGATTGGTGTGGAGACAGGTGGTTCAAATGTCCAATTTGGCATCAATCCAAAAACAGGGCGTATGGTGGTGATTGAGATGAACCCACGAGTCAGCCGTTCATCAGCATTGGCATCTAAGGCGACAGGCTTTCCCATTGCCAAAATCGCTGCCAAACTTGCCGTCGGCTATACCCTAGATGAGCTAAAAAATGACATCACAGGGGGCAAAACCCCAGCGAGTTTTGAGCCTGCCATTGACTATGTGGTTACCAAAATGCCACGCTTTAACTTTGAAAAATTCCCCCAAGCGGAGAGCGTGCTAACCACTCAAATGAAATCAGTTGGCGAGGTGATGGCAATTGGTCGTAATTTTCAAGAATCCATGCAAAAGGCACTGCGTGGTCTGGAAATAGGGGCGACAGGCTTTGATGAGCAATTAGACTTTGAACAAAATGATGACAGCATCATCAGCACCTTAAAACTCAAACTCAAAACCCCCACCCCAGAACGCATTTTTTATATCGCTGATGCACTGCGTTTTGGCTTATCGGTTGATGATGTTTTTGCTGACACCAACATTGACCCATGGTTTTTGGTGCAAATTGAGGACATTGTTCATACAGAAAATCAGCTAAAAACCCTTGGCATGGGCGACTTAACCCCCAATTTGCTACGCCGTCTTAAACGAAAAGGACTCTCTGATGCACGCATTGCCAAATTGATGGGCGTGTCTGAAAAACAATTTCGCAAAACCCGTTGGAACATGGGCATTTATCCTGTATACAAACGGGTGGATACTTGTGCCGCTGAGTTTGAAACATCAACCGCCTATATGTACTCAACATATGATGAAGAGTGCGAGGCCAACCCATCAAATAAAGACAAAATCATGGTCATCGGTGGCGGCCCTAACCGTATCGGACAAGGCATTGAGTTTGATTACTGCTGTGTCCACGCCGCCCTTGCCATGCGTGAAGATGGCTATGAGACCATCATGGTTAACTGTAACCCTGAGACCGTTTCAACCGACTATGACACATCAGACCGTTTGTATTTTGAGCCAATTACCTTAGAAGATGTGCTTGAAATCGTACGCACCGAACAGCCTAAGGGCGTGATTGTGCAATATGGCGGACAAACGCCATTAAAACTTGCCCGTAGCCTAGAACAAGCAGGCGTTCCCATCATTGGTACAAGCCCTGATGCCATTGACCGAGCCGAAGACCGTGAACGCTTTTTGCAGATGATTAACAAGCTAAACCTAAGACAGCCCAATAACAGCATTGTCAAATCATCAGAAGAAGGCATTCGTGAGGCGGCGAAAGTGGGCTACCCCTTAGTTGTACGCCCATCATATGTTTTGGGTGGCCGTGCTATGGAAATTGTCTATAACGAAGATGAACTTAAACGCTACTTGCGTGATGCGGTGCAAGCGTCTCATGAAGCGCCTGTCCTACTTGACCATTTCTTAGATGATGCCATTGAGGTGGATGTGGATTGCGTATCGGACGGCAAAGAGGTGGTGATTGGCGGCATCATGCAACACATTGAACAAGCAGGCGTGCACTCGGGCGATTCTGCTTGCTCCATTCCGCCTTACTCATTAAGCGATGACATTCAAGATGACATGCGTCGCCAAACCGTCGCCATGGCAAAAGAGCTTGGTGTGGTCGGCTTGATGAATGTGCAATTTGCCATCAAAGGCGAAACAGTCTATGTCTTAGAGGTTAACCCAAGAGCGTCTCGCACCGTGCCATTTGTCTCCAAATGTATCGGCGTGTCTTTGGCAAAAGTCGCCGCCCGCTGTATGGCAGGACAGACTTTGGCAGAGCAAAACTTCACCCAAGAGATTGTACCAAGTCATTATTCAGTCAAAGAAGCGGTGTTTCCTTTTGCCAAATTTCCAGGCGTTGACCCCATTCTTGGCCCTGAGATGAAATCCACAGGCGAGGTGATGGGTGTGGGGCAGACCTTTGGTGAGGCTTTTTATAAAGCGGTTACTGGTGGTAACCAAACCATTCCTGGTTTGCCCACCGAAGGTGAGACCAAAACTGTGTTTATCTCAGTACGTGACAGTGATAAGCCCCACCTTGCCAAGGTTGCCCAGCAGTTTAAAGACTATGGCTTTAAGCTGGTGGCAACAGGTGGCACACAAGAATATCTGACCAATCAGGGCATTGAATGCGAGCGTATCAATAAAGTACGTGAAGGCAGACCACACATCTTAGATGCCATCAAAAACGGTGATATCGACATCATCATCAACACCACCGAAGGCAAGCAGGCTCAAGAAGACTCATCATCTATCCGTCGCAATGCGTTGCAAAGTAAAGTATTTTATATGACAACATTAAGTTCAGCTCAAGCCACCGCCACCGCCTATCAGGTGCAGTTACCGTTTGCAGTTTATCAGTTACAAGACTTACATCAATCAACTCGCATAAACCAACTTGCATAAACCAGGAGATGCGGTAAAATAGGCATATTATTTTATTGATATCGTGTATTTGTGTTCATTATGATGATTTATTGACACTGGCAACCTTGTGTTTGCCAGTGTTTGTTTATGTTTTTAAGGAAGAATTATGCAACGCTATCCCATGACACCCCAAGGTTACGCTGCTTTAGAAGCAGAACTCAAACAGCTAAAAACCATTGACCGCCCACGCATCACCGCTGCCATTGCCGAAGCTCGTGAACACGGTGATTTAAAAGAAAATGCCGAATACCACGCCGCCCGTGAGCAACAAGGGTTTTGTGAAGCTCGCATTCGTGACATCGAAGCCAAACTTGGCGGGGCTCAAATCATCGACCCTGCCAGCCTGCCACAAGAGGGACGAGTGGTGTTTGGGGTAACCGTTGTGATTGAAAACGTGGATACTGAAGAAGAAAAACGCTACAAGATTGTTGGTGATGATGAAGCTGATTTCAAAGCCAATAAAATTTCCATCAATTCACCCATCGCCCGGGGTTTGATTGGCAAATCAAAAGGGGACGAAGCTCGCATCGAAACACCCAGCGGTGTGGTGGAATATGAAATCATCGAAGTTCTTTATACATAAGACGTCTTTTATCATAAAGGCATATACCATAAAGGCATAAAGGCATAAAGGCATAAAAAGTCATAAAGTCATCAAAGCACCCACATGGGTGCTTTTTTTCAGCTATAATAAAGTGAGCTGTTGATAATAATTGACAATAATGGACGAATTCACATAAAAAGGAAAACCACCATGACCATGCTAAATGACCATCAAATCGCCCAAAACGCTGACATCAGACCCATTGATGACATTGGTAACAAAATCGGACTAACAGCCAAACATCTGATTCCCTATGGCAAGCATAAAGCAAAAATCGATTTAACAGACATGACCAACCTGCCCAATCGTCATGGCAAACTGATTTTGGTAACCGCCATTAACCCAACCCCAGCAGGTGAAGGCAAAACCACCGTCACCATCGGTTTGGCAGATGCCATTAATCAGCTAACCCCATCAACAGGTAAAACTGCCATGGTCGCCATGCGTGAACCATCTTTAGGCCCTGTTTTTGGCATGAAAGGTGGTGCAGCAGGCGGTGGCCATGCCCAAGTCATTCCCATGGAAGACATTAACTTACATTTCACTGGCGACCTACACGCCATTGGGGCAGCCAATAATTTACTGGCAGCTCTAATCGACAATCACATCTATCAAGGCAATGCTCTTAATATTGACCCCAAACGAGTGCTGTGGCGGCGAGCCATCGACATGAATGACCGTCAATTACGCAACATCATCAGCGGTTGTGGTGAGGCCACTGACGGCGTGACTCGTGAAGATGGTTTTGACATCACAGTGGCATCAGAAGTCATGGCGGTGTTTTGCCTAGCCAATGACTTGGGCGACTTAAAAACTCGATTGGGCAACATGCTTGTCGCTTACAACCGAGATAAACAACCCATCTATGCCAAAGACTTAAACGCACATGGAGCAATGACAGCCTTATTAAAAGATGCCATCAAACCCAATTTGGTACAGACCTTAGAAGGCACACCTGCCATTGTGCATGGCGGACCTTTTGCGAACATTGCCCACGGATGTAACTCAGTGATTGCAACCAAAACCGCCTTGCATTTAAGCGACTATTGCATCACTGAAGCAGGCTTTGGCGCTGACCTTGGTGCTGAAAAATTCTGCAACATCAAATGTCGCTTATCAGGACTAAAACCTGACATGGCGGTGATTGTCGCCACCATCCGAGCATTAAAATACAACGGTGGTGTCAAAAAAGAGGAATTAACACAAGAAAACTTAAACGCATTGGAGCAAGGTTTGCCCAATTTGCTAAAACACATAGACAACATGCAAGGCATTTTTGGTCTGCCTGTGGTGGTTGCCATTAACCGTTTTATCACCGACACTCAAGCAGAAATCGACATGATAACAGAAGCTTGTCAAAGTTTGGGGGTCAGTGTGGCGTTATGCGATGTGTGGGAAAAAGGCGGTCAAGGCGGTATCGCACTTGCCAAAAAGGTATTATCACTCACCGATGAATCAAAACACAACCCATCAAAAACAGCCCCATCATCATTTGGGTTTGCTTATGACATCAATGACAGCATCAAAGACAAAATCCTTGCCATCAGTCAACGTGTCTATGGGGCAGATGATATTAAGCTGAGTGGCCATGCGCTGAATCAAATTCGCCGTTTAGAAAAATTAGGACTTGATAAACTGCCCATCTGTATGGCAAAAACACAATATTCTTTCAGCGATAACCCCAAACTATTGGGGCGACCCAAAGGGTTTACCATTCATGTGCGTGATTTGACCGTTGCCACAGGAGCAGGTTTTATCATCGCCATTTGTGGCAGTATCATGCGAATGCCAGGATTGCCCAAACAGCCAGCAGCACAACGCATTGATGTGAATGATGATGGTGAGATTATAGGACTGTTTTAACGGATTGGTTTTAACTGATTGGTTTTAACGGATTGGTTTTAACGGATTAACTAAATTGTGGCATCAGATTAAAGCCCAAAGAAGACAAAAACCCAAGGAGCTGTTTTTATGCAATCCCCCATCAAGATGCCCCAATCAGTCACCGTTGATGATTTTGTGGTGAACTGGCAAGCACGGCTGACTGATGCTCATTTAGAGCGATTGGCCAATCAGGGGTTTGTGGTGTTAGATGATGTGTTCACCGACAAGGCATTAAAGGCATTGCAACTTGAAAGTGGCAGTTGTGAATATCAACAAGCTTCCTTAACCAAGGGTGAACAAATGACCCATATCCGTGGTGATAAAACCCGCTGGATAAACCAAGAGTGTGTTTTTGGCAGTCATTATTTAGCCAGCATTGACCAGCTGGCTAAACTGTGTAACCGCTTATTGTACACTGGCATTCAACACAGCGAAGCCCATTACGCCTATTATCCTGTTGGGCTTGGCTATCAATGGCATCAAGACAACCCACAAGGACGTCATGAGCGGATACTCTCAGCGGTGTTCTATCTTAATGATGACTGGAGTGATGAGGACGGTGGTGAGTTAAGCTTAATTGATTTGTCTGATGGTCAGCACCACATTTTACCAAAAGCCAATCGCTTGGTGCTGTTCCAAAGTGACTTAATGCACCAAGTGGAAATCACCAACCGCCAACGCCATTCCATCGCCACTTGGATGCGAAGATAATCACCCCATGAAGAACAATCACCCATGTTGACCACTGGGCATTTTGGCGATGATGCGGACTTGACTACCTAAAGTTTTAATATGCTTTATACTTTTGTAAGGTGGATAGGATATCTGTGTGTCTTTGCCACTTTTTGGCTGGGAACAAGTTCACCTATGTTTACCCATGACATGCCCATCATTTTTATCAGTTGTGATTGGCTAAGACGTGGTTAGGTAGGAAAAATGGAACTGATCATGACCCTTATTTTTTCGTTATTTAAAAACATGATAAAAATCAATAAGTTACATCAAGGCAAAAAAATAGGGTAAAAAAGGTTATTTTTACGATAAGCCTTGATATGACTTATGTTTATCGGTTAGAATTCCTGTTCACCACCACATGCGTGGCTTAGAAAGTTAGAGACGGTCGCCAAGACTTTGTATAACTGTTCACCACCACATGCGTGGCTTAGAAAACCTGAAGCTCCAGATGTAAGTGATGTTGTTAGTTCACCACCACATGCGTGGCTTAGAAAACCAAAAACCATACTTGCAGATAAAATTGCTGGTTCACCACCACATGCGTGGCTTAGAAACCCTGAAAGCCTTGTGGGGCAAGGGTTTGCGAGTTCACCACCACATGCGTGGCTTAGAAAAAGAAAATCGCTTAGATGAAAAAGAAGCAACGCGTTCACCACCACATGCGTGGCTTAGAAACGCTCATCGCTTGCTTTGTCATAATCCGCTTGGTTCACCACCACATGCGTGGCTTAGAAACCATAATGGATAGATAATTATTAAAAGGCAAATGTTCACCACCACATGCGTGGCTTAGAAACCTATGAAAGCCTACCAACTTCTTTTACTGGCGTTCACCACCACATGCGTGGCTTAGAAAACTATGATTTTTCCATTCTATTGCCAAATATCGTTCACCACCACATGCGTGGCTTAGAAAATCATAATAAATGTGAAGTACGACAAATTTACGTTCACCACCACATGCGTGGCTTAGAAATTTATTTTTTAATTCATCATTCATTTCACAACGTTCACCACCACATGCGTGGCTTAGAAATGACTAAGAGAGCCAAACCAACATACAAGAATGTTCACCACCACATGCGTGGCTTAGAAACACTCGGCAAGCTCATCTAGGGTATAAGGGTCTGTTCACCACCACATGCGTGGCTTAGAAATAATGCAACAGAGCCAAAAGCACCAGCAGTTAGTTCACCACCACATGCGTGGCTTAGAAATAATGTATCAATGTGTCAATGTGTCAAAGACATGTTCACCACCACATGCGTGGCTTAGAAACCTTTGCAATAAACTTTAAATCCACCAACATCGTTCACCACCACATGCGTGGCTTAGAAATTGCGTGATTTTAGCGATTGAACAATTTAATTGTTCACCACCACATGCGTGGCTTAGAAAAGCTGCTTGAGCTGGCGTTATTGCTAGTACATGTTCACCACCACATGCGTGGCTTAGAAAAAGTGTGTGCAGTATCACAAAAATATCGTGATGTTCACCACCACATGCGTGGCTTAGAAATTTGATATTATCAAGAATAACTCCATGGTGATGATGTCCCTGTCAGTGAGCTTGGGTGCATATCCGCCTTGTCTTAGGCGGTTTGTTACAATCTTTTTATGGTAGTCATCTACCATTAGATAGATTTTAATGATAAATTCGTCAATGGCATGGCTTATCCTCTAATCTTTTTGGTCATTGATTAAAGTTTAAGTTCATGCCTTCTTTATTTCAATCTCTCTTAAAGGTGTTGAGTGTGGGGTTACTATATAAAATAAATTTGGCAGAATTTTAGCATGACGATATGATAACAAAGATAAGATTTGTCATATATTTTTAAGGAAATCATCATGTTATACACGTTTAAAGACCTTTCACCAACGCTGGCCACCCCATTTAACGGCTGGATAGCACCGACCGCTCAAATCATCGGTGATGTTGCCATCGAGCAAGATGTCAGCGTGTGGTTTGGGGCGGTCATTCGTGGGGATAATGACCACATTCACCTTGGTAAAGGCAGTAATGTGCAAGAAAACAGCGTCATTCATACCGATGTGGGCATACCTGTTAATGTCGGTCGTTATGTGACCATCGGACACATGGCGATGTTACATGGCTGTGAAGTGGGAGATAACAGCTTAATTGGCATTGGTTCGGTGGTGCTTAATCATGCCAAAATAGGCAAAAACTGTGTCATTGGGGCAAAATCGTTGGTCACAGAAAACAAAATCATTCCTGATAATTCGTTGGTCATGGGCAGTCCTGCCAAAGTGGTTAAAACCTTAAGTGAAGAGCAAATCACCATGTTGCAACAATCTGCCAAGCAATACATACAAAAGGCCAGACAGTTTGCTCAGACACTCTCGCCCATGCCACATGCCACCATGCCATCTGACATCATACCATCATCATCAATATGACATAGCCTAGGCAAGATAACATAAGCCCAAAACCAATGGCTTTAAAAATCCCTGCATCATCATTGTTGTCATAGGAATTATCTGACCCGAAGACATGAAACAGCTGCATGGCATGCCCACCAGCATGATTGCCAGCGAACAATCCCAACAGCACGCCCATTACTGCCAAAATGGGGGTAAATAGCCACTGAATTGTTGATATGGTGGTGGTTAAAGAACCAATGACCATCAACATCACGTCAATCAGTCCACCAACCATGCCTAACATCACGCCACAGATAAACGCATAAAACAAATGGTCGGTAACACCTTGTTGTTCTTGTTGTTGGGTGTGGGACTGTCGTCTTCTGGCAGATGCGTTGACCACAGCAGGGCTGCTGCTCACATGTTTAGGCATGGTGGAAGTTGATGGGGTATAAGTGGTTGATGGGGTATAAGTGTAGGCCGATAAAGTAGAATCGGATAAAGTAGAATCAGATAACGTGGAAGCCTTTGATTTTGATGTGCTGGGGGCTGTTGAATTCATTAAGCTGGTTGATGCAAAGTTGCTTGATGAAAAGTTGCTTGATGAAAAGGTGCTTGGTAAAGCCATGATTTGCCCCGCAGGTTGCCCCACAGAGTACTTGATGAATGGTTGATTTGAACGGGTGTCTTTATTTTGTGTAAAATCAATCTCAATGTCGATAATCTCTTTATCAACCATGTTTTTATCAACCATGTCAACAACTGTCGGTAAAATGGGTTGCTCTAAATCGGTAGGATTGTGCTGGGTATGGTGGTGGCTGGTGTGGTTTAATGAATTCATGATGTTGAGCGTTTAATCAGTTAGATGATAAATGTTGAGCAATTCGATTGTATCCTATTTGCCAAATGATTTGCTAAATTTTTTGCTAAAAAGTAAGCAGAATTATTTTTTCTGTTTGCTAAATTCAATGATTTCTTCTGTTATTATGAATCGTTATGAATACACCATAAAGCGTTGCAGAAAACATCATGTTGATGTTTGCTGATAAAACTGATAAAAGGAGCGCCGTCATGCCAGAAAGACACAAACCGCATTCAAGCTCTGTATTGGCATTGTTTGATTTAGACCACACCATTTTAGACATTGATAGCGACCATGCTTGGGGGGAATATCTGGTTAAAAAAGGGTTGGTGGACGAAGCCAGCTACCGCACCGCCAATCAAGCGTTTTATGAACAGTATGTGGCAGGCACGTTAGATGCCACCGAATATAACGAGTTTGTCGCCCAATTTTTGGCAAGTCTGCCGTTACCTGAGTTGTGTCGCATTCGAGCCGATTATCTGCAAAGTGAAATCTTACCCCATGTCCGCCCACAAGCCCTTAATGCCATGCGTTGGCATCAAGGGCAAGGGCATGACGTGGTCATCATTTCTGCAACCAATGACTTTGTGGTCAGTGTCATTGCCGACGCAGTGGGCGTGTCAGCTGATAAGGTGTTGGCCACCCCACTGGAAATCTGCAACGAACGGTACACAGGCAAGCTCACCGATAAACCCAACTTTCAAACAGGCAAGCTATATCATTTACAAAAATGGCTAGATGCCAAGGCAAAAAAAGGCATCACCTTTGATAAAACGTATGCCTATTCGGATTCAAAAAACGACTTGCCATTATTAAAATGGGCGGACATGCCTGTGTGCATAACTCCTGATGACGTGTTGCAAGCCCATGCCTTGGCTCATGGCTGGGCGGTGGAAGATTGGTCGATTTAGCAAAAGCTTGCCAATTTTGCTAAACTATGTCTTTTTTATTTACCCGTTTTTATTTGATATTTTGGAATGGCATCATGGAAATCAACAGTTATCAAGAGCAAATCAAAGACTTAAGCCAACGTGGGCAAGCGTTACGGGGGTATCTTTGACATTGCTGGTAAACAAGAGCGGTTAGAAGAGGTGAATTTGGAGCTAGAAAATCCAAATATTTGGCATGACCCTGACCTTGCCACCAAAATCAGTAAAGAAAAAGCCCAGTTAGATGGCGTGATTGACGTCATTGACCAGTTAGACAGCATTTTAGAAGATGCCAAAGCCATGCTAGAGTTGGCAGTAGAAGCGAAAGAAGTAAGCTTGCTAAAAGACGTACAAGCCGAGTTGGACAAAGCCCAAACCCGAGTAGAAGACTTGGAATTTAAACGCATGTTCAATGGTGATATGGACGCTAATCATTGTTATTTAGACATTCAGTCAGGCTCTGGCGGTACAGAAGCCCAAGACTGGGCTCAGATGCTGTTAAGAATGTACACCCGCTGGAGTGATGCTCACGGCTTTAAAGTTGATGTGGTGGAAGTGTCAGATGGTAGCGTGGCAGGCATCAAGTCAGCAACTTTGCATATTAAGGGCGATTATGCCTTTGGTTGGTTGCGTACCGAAACAGGGGTACACCGTTTGGTGCGTAAATCACCCTTTGACAGCAACAATGGTCGCCATACATCTTTTGCATCGGTGTTTGTGTCCCCAGAAATTGATGACAACATCGATATTGACATCAATCCAGCGGATTTACGCATAGACACTTACCGTTCAAGCGGAGCAGGTGGTCAGCACGTCAATACCACTGACTCAGCGGTACGCATCACCCATGAGCCTACAGGCATTGTGGCGGCGTGTCAAAATGAGCGTAGTCAACATGCCAATAAAGACACCGCCATGAAAATGCTCAGAGCCAAACTTTATGAACGAGAAATGCAAAAACGCATGGAAACTCAGCAAGCCTTAGAAGACAGTAAATCTGATATTGGTTGGGGAAGTCAAATCCGCTCTTATGTGCTTGATGATTCACGCATCAAAGATTTACGCACAGGTGTTGAAAGCTTTAACACAGGAGCGGTGCTAGATGGTGATTTAGACCAGTTTATTGAAGCGAGTCTAAAATCAGGGTTGTGAGGCTTGCATATCAGGCAGTGGTGGCAGTTGAGCCAAACTGTCTAATCCAAATGCCACTAAAAATTCATCGGTTGTGTGTAATAAGGCAGGGCGACCGATGCTTTCACGATGGCCTTTTTCAATAATCCATCCTTTATCAAACAACTGACGCAAAATATGCGACGATACCGTTACCCCACGCACCATTTCAATATCACCACGAGTCACAGGCTGTCTATAGGCAATCACGCTTAAGGTCTCAAGTAGGGCTTGGCTTAAGTTTTCTTGGCGTTGTGGAAAGACTTTTTGGATAATTGGGCTAAATTCGTTGGCGATTTGCAATCGATAGCCTGTGGCGGTGTGTGCTAAAGTCAATGCACCAAGGGACAGCCGTTCTTGCAACACCATCAACGCCATGTCCAGCTGATTTTGGCTGATGTTAAGATGTTGGCGTAACTGTTTGGCAGGCATGGGGGTTTCTGATGCGTGCAAAATCGCTTCAATGGCTTTGCTGTGGCTTTGGGCAGATTGGTGTTGTTGGTTAAACGTATGCAATGCGATGGTCAATATTCTGTCCTTATTAAGAGTATGTTATTGAAAGCATATGGTGTTTTTGTCTGTGCTGATTTTAATTAAAAAAATCTCAATTTAATTTACCCAAACCTTGATTTACCCAGATTAATGTGAAACCACTCATCTCAACCGCATTTTTTTCATCAAGCAAAAATTCAATCATTCGCTGTTTTGCCAGTTCCAAAACTGCCACAAAGCTCACCACAATGCCAAGTTTGCCTTGTGATTTATCCAAAATATCAAAAAATGTGCTTTGCCCTTGAGTTGCCAGCATTCGGCTAATCGTCGCCATACGGTCAGCAAGGGGTACAATATCAGCCTTAATATGGTGCATGTGATGATCGGGTTTTAATTGCATTTTAAGCAAACTATCAGTCAGCAGGGTTGCAGGGTAGGGTAGCTGATTGTCTAAATGAGCTTTTGCCAACGCTTCAGGATTGGGCAAACTGGCAAATGCCAAAAACACATCTCGCTCAAGGCGAACCAGTGCGTCCAAACGGCGACTGGCTTCTTTGATTTGGGCGTATGCTTCTAGTCGCTCAATTAGCTCAGCTTTTGGGTCATGCTCATCGTCATCGACATCTGGTTTGGGTAATAGCAATTCTGATTTGATGGCAATCAATGTTGATGCCATCAACAGATAGTCCCCCGCCAGTTCAAAATGGGCTTCGTCCAGCTCTTTAATATAACCAAGGTACTGCTCAGTAATGGGCAAGATGGCAGTTTCGGTGATGTCGAAGTTATTTTTCTTGACCAAATACAATAAAAAATCCAGTGGCCCTTCAAACTGCTCAAGCCAAATGGCAAAGGCTTGTGGTGGAATGTATAAATCTTCAGGCAGTGACTGGACAACAGTTTGATAAAGTCGAATGGATAGATTGGTCATGGGTGGTTTGGAGCATTGATGAGCCACAATTAATTTTTTAACTTCTAATTTTTTAACTTTGCCAACGGTTTAATACCAATCGCTCGGCGTGTTTTATCCAGTTGTTTTCGGCTATGGCGACGTGCTTTTTCTGCCCCCATTTGTAAGATGTCTTCTAATTCTTTAGGGTTTGCCATTAAATGATGGTAACGCTCACGAAATGGGGCAATCTCATCATTGATTTTGTTAAATAAAATCTCTTTGGCTTCACCCCACCCAATGCCTTGCTCAAAATGATGGCGTAATTGGGCAATCTCATCTGCCGTGGCAAACGCCTTATAAATCTCAAAAATCGTGCTGTCATTGGGGTCTTTGGGTTCTTCGGGCAGTTGTGAGTTGGTAACAATTCGCATCACTGCTTTTTTTAGGGCTTTTTCGCCATCTGTGTGTGGATTGTCGCCAAATAGTGGAATGGTGTTGCCATAGCTTTTGCTCATTTTGCGGCCGTCTAAGCCTGTTAATAATGGCATATTTTCATCCACCACAGCGGTGGGCAAGGTAAACAACTCATTGTATTTAAAGTTAAATGTGCCAGCGATGTCACGAGCCATTTCAATGTGTTGTACTTGGTCTTTGCCAACAGGAATGTGGGTGGCGTTGAACATCAATATGTCTGCCGCCATCAACACAGGATAACCAAACAAGCCCATGGTGATGCCATGGTCAGGGTCAACATCAGATTTATCAGCATTGGCATCGACAGTGGCTTTGTAAGCATGGGCTCGGTTCATTAGCCCCTTAGCACAACTGCAGTTGAGTATCCACGCAAGCTCAGGAATTTCTGGTATGTCAGATTGGCGATAAAACGTTACTTGCTCAGGGTCAAGTCCACACGCCAACCATGTGGCAGCAATGGCTTTGGTAGAAGCGTGAATTTGTTCAGGGTCATGGCATTTGATGATGCCATGATAATCTGCCAAAAAGAAAAAGGCATCATCGTGATTTTGTACTGAACGAATGGCAGGGCGAATGGCTCCCACATAGTTGCCCAAATGGGGAATGCCTGTGGTGGTGATGCCAGTGAGAATGCGTTTGCTTGCAGTGGTCATACTATGTCTCGTCTCTTAATGTTGTCTCTTAATGTTCCAATATGTCAGTATTTCAGTGTGTTTCTATTGTCTATTGATGGATAAATGTGTCTATTGATGGATAAATGCAACACCATCATCGACGGTCAGTCATTAATAGCCAATTATTGATAATAATCCGTGCCATCAGGTTGGGTTTTATAGCGTTTATGAAACCACATCCATTGCGTGGGGTCAATGCAAATCAAGCTTGCAAAAATGTCATTGATTCGCTGAGCATCTTGGGCTTCATCATTACTTGGATAATCATCTAAAGCAGGGGTAACGCTGATGTGATAATGTGGACGCTTGCCACGAGGCAGATTATCTGGTGTTTGTCGATAAAAATGCAGTACCATGACGGCAGGAGGGGTGGTTTTATTCCCCATCTTGGCTAAGCGACGCTGTGCTGTCAATGTGGCGGCAGGCACACCAAAAAAGTCTGCCATAACCCCTTGTTTTAGCCCATAATCTTGGTCTGGACTGTACCAGATGATGCGACCTTGTTTGATGTGGCGAATCAGTTGACGCATGTTGTTATGGTCAATCTGTTGCCCAAAAATCTTACGGCGAGCGTTAAATACCAACCATTCAAATAGGGCGTTGTTCTGTGGTCGATACACGCAATCAATCGGATAAAATTGGCTAAACAGCAGTCCGCCTAAGTCCAACATGGTGTAGTGAGCCCCAAGTAAAATCACCGCTTGGTTGTTTTTTTGAGCCGTCAATAGGTGTTGCATTCCTGATACCGATACGGTACGGGTAAATAGATTGGGGCGATACCATGCCGATAGGCTTTCAAAAATACCAATCCCTTGATTGACAAATACCTGTTTTGCCATTCGTTGATGCTCATCATCTGATTTGTTGGGGAATGCCAACTTTAGATTAACCAAAGTTACCTGACGTCGGCTGCCTGCCAAGGCATAAAACACCCTGCCTAACTGTCTCCCAAGCCAAAATTGCCCACGTAAAGGCAAAAACACACACGGTAATAATAGCGACATGCCCAACCAAATACCCCAATATTGCGGCAATAAAAACCGCCATTCAAATGGCTTTGAGGCTTGTGTTTCAAGCTGTTTATGTGTGTCGGTAACGCTTGGCATGTCTGTGATGGTGATTTTTTTAACACGGCTTAGTTGAGTGTTTTGAGCGTGTTGCGTGTGTTGCGTGCTTGGAGCATGACTGTCTTGATTGCTGGTTTTTGGGTAATGTTGTTGAGGTGCTTGCATGGTATTGCTCTTTTTATCAGACAGTCTATCAGACAGTAAGACCAAGTGGGTTATTGTGGTTGTCCAGTCAGCTCAGTCAGCCCAGTCAAATCAATTATCCACACTTCAGACTGTGAGCCAAGTCGCAAAGGTAAATGCCAAAAGCCATAGCCAGAAGACACCAGATAATGCCCTTGTCCAATTTGTTCGTATCCATAGCCAATGCGGTTGATGGCTTGTACTATCAAATTGGCAGGGAATATTTGCCCATTGTGGGTGTGTCCAGACACCTGTAAATCAATCGGTAACGCTTGGTGTTGTTCAATCTGAGTCGGACGATGGTCCAACAAAATCACAGGCTCACGCACGTTGGTGTGTGCCAATAAGTCTTGTGTGTTGGCACGGTCTGAGTGATGGTCGTCATAGCGACCGACCAGCCAAATGCGATCTTGTTCGTTGAGCTTTAAGGACATCGCCTCATCAACCAGCAGATGTATGCCAGCGTTGCGAACGGCTTGACTGATTCCTGCTTCATCTTGATAAAGGTCATGATTACCTAGGCTGGCAAAGACTCCCAACGGCACACTGTTCACCACTTGTTCAAGAGCAGGCTGCATGTTCTGCTTGGTATAGGCGACGATGTCATCGTCCATGATATCGCCTGGTATCAACAGCATGTCGGCTTGTTGTTCTTTTAATATCTGAGCCAAACGCTCAAGCTCATTCACCCCAACCCGATTGCCCAAATGCAAATCGCTGACCATCGCCACACGCAACGGCTGTGATAAGGGCTTATCAATCTGTATTGCCAAATGCTTGACCACAGGGGTGTATGCGTTATGATGGCTTAGCCAAAACAATCCCACAAAACTGGCAACTGCCACCATTTTGCTGACAGTGTTCGTCTTTGTGGTTGCTTTTTTTGTTGATTGTTTGTCAATGTGCTTAACCAACTGATGGGCAATGATTGCAAACACAGTGGCAAATTGGGCATATAACATCACCACCAACAGATAACTCAACCAACGAAAGCCAAACGGAATGATGCCTGACATGGCAAACACAACACACACATTCAGACATGCCAAAAGTCCCCAAAACAGCACACGCCATCTATGGGGGGTGTTAAGCTTGTTGATGCCCAGTAACCAAAGCAATTCTTTAATGGTCAAATAGCCAAACAGCTCAACCAGTAAAATCACCCCACCGATAAACAACCAACGCATGCCATGCCCCTTAAATCATAAATCAATATTAGCCAAATCAATTAAGTGGCATGTTTTAATGACTGATTTGAATTCATGTGATTTAAATTCATCTGAGTTAAATTAATTTTGTTGATTTAGTTGTACATAGTCATCAAAATTATTGGCATAATCTTCCAAATTATCATTGAGCATCTGTCGGTATTGCTTGGCATAAAACTCAATGATGTCTTCTTTTTCTTTTAATAAGTCATCACCTTTAACAAACCCAATCGATGCCACCGACGCACTGTAGCGAGCAGCAGCATACAGCAGTGATGCCCCTACCTGACCAGAATGCGATTGCGGGCTAAGCTGACTGTTTGCCAATTCAATGATGGCATCGGCACGCTGATAAAATGCTTGCATTTGTTCGGTGATTTCTGGCTCAGTATTGCCAGATTGGTTGGGGCTGGCATTGTGATTGTTTGTCATTTGGGTGTTCTCGATGGCTATGGGGCTTAAGTTTTATGGGGTATTACCATGGATTGCTGTTATGGAGTACTGTTATGGACTATTTAATAGATGCCAACTTGATGGCTTATAAATTGGCATCGGCTTTTAGGGCATCGGCTTTGTCGGTCAATTCCCAAGTAAAGGCGGTGTTGCTACCCACACGCCCAAAATGCCCATAAGTGGCGGTTTGTTGGTACATGGGTTGTAATAAGTTTAACATGCGGGTGATGCCATAGGGTCGTAAGTCAAAATGTTGAGCAATCAAGCGAATGATGACATCATCGTCAATCTTGCCTGTGCCAAAGGTATTGATGGATATCGATGTAGGTTCGGCAACACCAATGGCATAACTGACTTGTACTTCACAGCGGTCAGCAAGTCCTGCTGCAACGATGTTTTTGGCAACATAACGCCCTGCATAGGCGGCACTTCGATCAACCTTAGAAGGGTCTTTGCCACTAAATGCACCCCCACCATGACGAGCCATGCCACCATAGGTATCGACAATGATTTTACGCCCTGTCAGACCAGCATCGCCCACAGGGCCACCGATGACGAATTTGCCTGTTGGGTTGATGTGGTAGCGAGTATTGATATGTAACAAATTGGCGGGAATGACTTGTTTGATGATTTCTTCCATGACCGCTTCTTTTAGGTCAGATTGGCTGATGCTGGGGTCGTGTTGGGTAGACAGTACCACCGCATCAATGGCAGATGGCAGTCCGCCGTCATATTTTAAGGTAACTTGGGCTTTGGCATCAGGGCGTAACCAAGGCAGTTTTCCTGAGCGTCTCAGCTCTGATTGGCGTTCCATTAAGCGGTGAGCAAACTCAATTGGAGCAGGCATCAGTACGTCAGTTTCGTTACTGGCATAACCAAACATCAGGCCTTGGTCACCTGCTCCTTGCTCTTCTGGTTTGGCACGGTCAACACCTTGAGCAATCTCTGGCGACTGCTTGCCAATCATGTTGATGACCGCACAAGTTTCTCCATCAAAGCCCAAGTCCGAATGCTGATAGCCGATGCCTTTGACCGTATCACGCACGATGCGTTCAATGTCCACATTGGCAGTTGAGCTGATTTCACCAGCCAGCACCACTGCGCCTGTTTTTACCAAGGTTTCACACGCCACACGAGCATGAATGTCTTTTTGTAAAAATGCGTCCAATAAGGCATCGGAGATTTGGTCTGCCATTTTGTCAGGATGACCTTCGCTGACAGATTCTGATGTGAACAGTTGATAATCACGCATAAGGACTTTTCCACTGAAATTTGATGATAAACAATTTGGTGATAAACAATTTGATGATAAATCCGACCATTTTACTCAATTTTACCAATAATCACCATAGCTAAATTTGACTGGATTTTATTGGGCTGATTCAAAATTTAAAGACCATCAAAGTTTAAAGACGATTGCTGAGCAAACAATCATCGCTGAGCAAAGGTGGCTTTATCTTTAAACATACATTCTTGATAAACAGGGCAAGCATCACATTTTGGTGTGCGTGCTTGGCAAGTATAGCGACCATGCAAAATGAGATAATGATGGGCATCTAATAAAAATGCTGGTGGGATTCGCTCAAGCAGATGGTTCTCCACTTCTCGGACGTTTTTGCCCGTTGCCAATCCTGTGCGATTGCCTACTCGAAAGATGTGGGTGTCTACTGCCATGGTTGGCTGTCCAAAAGCGGTATTGAGTACCACATTGGCAGTTTTACGCCCCACACCAGCCAAACTTTCTAAGTCGGGTCGATGATTGGGTACTTGACTGTCAAATTTCTCAATCAAATCTTGACAGGTTTTCATGATATTTTTGGCTTTGGCGTTATACAAACCAATGGTTTTGATATGCTCCTTTAAGCCATTTTCTCCCAACGCCAACATCGCCTCTGGCGTGTTGGCAACTTTGAACAGCTTAGCCGTGGCAATATTGACACTGACATCGGTGGCTTGGGCAGATAAAATCACCGCAATCAGAAGCTCAAAGTTGGAAGTATGATGAAGCTCAGTCTCTGGTTGCTTGATGGTTTGGGCAAGTTTTTCAAAAAAGAGCTGTACATTGGCTTTTGACATTCGCCGTGATGGGGGCGTGTCGGCAGTTTTGTGGCGAATAAGGGGTTTATTGGATTTCATGCGTGATATCAACATAACCTTATGTCTGAAGTAATGACGATAATTGTGCTTGTAAGTTAGCCAATTCTTGGCGTTTGTCCATATTGTCTTTGACCGACAGTTGCTTTTGTAATTTTTTAATTTTGCTTCGTAATTTGGCGGTCTCAATGGTGGCTTTGGCATCGTCAGCATCAATGCTAATTTGGGCATTGACGGCATTATTCAGCTTACTTTGTACCATGCTGACCACAGGTTTGGCATTGGCTTTATCTTGTATCTGAGCTTGTACTCGGTGCAAGTGGGTGTGATAACGTTGACGTAAGTCATGCTGTTCTTGCTCTCGTGCTTGTTGGCTTAACGTGCGTTTGATTGGCACAAGTTTGATGCAATCGACAGGACAAGGGGGCAGACACAACTCACAACCTGTGCATAGGTCGGTGAAGATGGTGTGCATGTGCTTGCCCGTCCCCACAATGGCATCAACAGGGCAGGCAGGAATGCACTTGGTACAGCCGATACATTCATCTTCAATGATGACCGCTCGCATTTCTTGGGGGCGGTTGGTGGCAGGGTCAATGGGGTGTTTAGATGGGGTAGCAATGGGGGTGGCAGTGGGGGTGATTGTTGAATTGGAGTGCTGGGTCGATGATGCCAACGCTTCAGCGATGGCATCAGTAACAGGTTGTCCACCTGGCACACATTTGTTGATGGGTTCACCATGCACAACGATGGCATGGGCATAGGGCAGACAGCCATCTGGATGCTCACACAGCCCACATTGCGTTTGTGGCAGGCAGGCATCAACCGTGGCAATGAGCTTTTGAGTCTGTGCATTTAACGCATCAAGTTGCAATGCTTGCAGTAGTGTTGGCAGGTCAGTCATTGTCCATGGTTTATATATCATTGATAAAAATTAACACAATCAATATGAATAAAAATCACACAAACCGAGCATCACGCCGCCAACAAGGTGTTTAAGCTGTGGTGTCCAACATTCAACACATGCTTGCCAACAGGGCGGTTGTTTTCTAAACCGTCAAGTTGATAATCCACGGCTGCCACAACGTCAGCAATTTTTGCCAATACGTTGTCGTCATATGGTTTTGGCTTGTCAAGCAGATGTGCTTGCACATAATTTGCCAAGCGATTAAGCATGTTGCCTGAATCTTTCATGGATAAAAAACGCACCGAACCTGCCACTTGCTTGAGCATTTCTGGCAAATTGGCAATGTGTAAGTGGTCGTGATTGTCATCAGCGATGTAGTCATTGATTGATTGCTCAACGGTGGCAAGGGTGGTACGGCTCTCCAGCACCAGTTTTTGATGGGCGGTGTCAATCTGATGTAGCGATACTTTTTTGTTTGATGGCAACATGTTCACAGCCCCTGGCGTGTGCAGTTTTGCCATATGAATGGCGGCATTTTCTGCCACAATCATGGATACCAAAAATTCATCTAACTCATCAGGGTCAGCAGACTGCCATTGACTTACTCGTTGGGATTCGTTGATGACGGTTTGAGCAGCATCATCTAAGTTGAGCAGTTTTAGGGTAGATGCCAATTTGTTGAGTTCAGTGGCGATGTCTTCCACCCCAAGCCCTTGGGTATTGATGTTGCCATCACCACGAACAAAGCCATCAACTTGGTCTTTGATGCTGTTGATTTGTTCTTGAATCAGTTGGTTTAATGTGTCGGTTACTTCTCGGTTAGGACCAAATAAAAAGCGATTTAACTGCTCTTGTTGTTCAACGGACAAAGCGTTGTTGGCGTATTGCTCACGAATGCTCTTTGACAAAGGATTATCACGCTTGAGTGCAAAACTGACCAAATCGGCAAATCGTTTGTCGTTAATTGACAGATAATCATGGAACTGCTGTTCGATAAAGACAAACATGCGTTTTTGTTCATGGGTTAAGGGCAAATGTTTTTCAATGTCCATCACTGCTGCGGTCGACGCTTGCCAAAACAAGCTGTTACTTTGTTGGGCAATGATTTGGCTGGCTTGTTGCATGGTGTGGATTTTTTTAAGTTGTGGCTCACTTAAGGCTTGTCCGTGATTAGCAAGCAATACCGCCAAGCCTGCACGATAGGCATGGCTGAGTGTGTCAACTTCCACAGGCAACTGAGATAAAGATTGATAGTTTTCTTCAGGGTTGGAAATGGAAATGCGACCACTTTGACGTTGGTGGAAGTTTTGTTTGTCAAGTTGCGACTTGCCTAGGTGGGCGTATAATTTATTGATGATGGGCAGCAACAAAACAGGTTCTAGGGTTTCTTTTAATAAGACAAATTCAATATAACGGTCTAAGGTCATGATGGCTTCAGAGATGTCCATGATAAGCTCATCATCGGTGTTATCGCCATTGTCATGAAGCAGTTTTAGGCTAAGTCCTAGGGCTTCAGATAAGTCACTGCCACCATCTAGGCTCATTAAGTTAAGCACTTGAGCCAACTGTAGCATGACTTCATAAGAATCTAAAAGCAGAGGGGCTTGTTCTTCATCATCGTTAAATTCACCCAAATGACTTTCTGCATCAGACAAAGCCACATTAATCTCAGTTCGCAATATGTGCAAAGAAGGTAAATCAAAGTTGGTGGCACTGGTGGTGCTGTGAGTTGGCTGAGCAGTGGGGAGGGTGCTGTTCATGAACAAAATTCCTATTGTTTGTTATTGTGTCGTATGGTGCTTTTTTAAGCGGTCATGGATACGGTAAAGACAGATTTTTGAATAAATTGCTAGCATTACATCATGAAGCATGCTGTGATGCAAGGTGGATATTGATGGTGGTTGTGATTTTTTTGACAAAAAACATCACGACCATGGTGCCACCACATCAGGGTATTGGGTTTTTAAGGCATTTATCCAATCTTTGTGGGCGGTGTCATCGTGGTTGTCTTTGATAAGCAGATTGGCAAGTTTGGTAAATTGTGCATGTGGTTGTCCGCCTTGGTTGGGCAATGCGTCATCAATGGCAAGGGACACTTGCCCGCCTGTCAATGCCAGATAAACTTCCGCCAAAATCTCTGAGTCAAGCAATGCTCCGTGAAAAGTACGGTCTTGCTTTCCGACATTTAGGCGTTTTACCAAGGCATCTAGGGAATTTTTTTGTCCTGGATAGAGCTGTTTGGCGATGGCGAGTGAGTCGGTAACGGTCACACGCTTGGCAAAATCAGTCAGACCCACTCGGTTGAATTCAGCGGTTAAAAAGTTCATGTCAAAGTCAGCGTTGTGGGCAATGACTTCTGCACCAATCATAAAATCATAAATTGGTTGAGCAACTTTATCAAAGGTAGGCATGTCAGCCACAAAGGCGTTACTGATGCCATGAATTTTTATGACCTCTTCACCCATCTGCATTTGTGGGTTGATGTACACATGCAATTTTTCACCTGTGGGCTTGCGTCCAATAAGTTCAATAATGCCCACTTCGACAATGCGGTCATCGGTAAAGTTCATGCCTGTGGTTTCAGTATCCATGATAAGCTGACGCTCTGACTGTCCACGGTTGATGGGTGGGGGCAGTAAGGGGCAAAAACTGGGATTGGCTCGGCTGGTATCACCGTTAAAAGTCATGGCTGGCATGTCTTGTGGCATGTTCATATTGGTTTGTATGTTTGGCTGTGCGTTGGTCTGTGTGTTGGGCATGTGGTTGGTATCATTATTTAAGCCATCAAAACTTAGGTCATCAAAACTTGGGTCATCAAAACTTAGAGTATCAAAACTTAGAGTATCAAAACTTAGAGTATCAAGATTTAGAGTATCAAGACCTAATGGATCAATATGTAGCCAGTCGTCTGTTGAGTGATTCATTGTAGGGTTGGTATGGTTGATTGTGTGGTTTGTTACGTGCGTTTGACGTTGGACAGCCAAATGGTTTGGGGCTTTTTTTTTACGTCAGACTTTTTTTCTACATCATTATTACCTGTGTTACCTGTGTTGCCTGTGGGACATTGCACACCTAAGTTGGCAAGTTTGTCTGCCATTTCGTTGCCTGCATGTCCTGCATGTCCTTTAACCCAATGCCAATGAATTTGGCGTTTATGCTGTTGCTTATCTTGTTCACAAAGGGCATCAAGCTGCTGCCATAAATCTTGATTAAGCACAGGTTTGCCATCGGCTTTTTTCCAGTGTCTTTTTTTCCAGCCATGTATCCAAGTGGTGATGCCTTGCTTTAGGTAGCTTGAGTCTGTCCACAGTTCGATGTCATGTTCGCTTGGGCTAAGCTGTATGGCTTTAATGGCTGCCATCATCTCCATGCGGTTATTGGTGGTGGGATCATCGCCTCCATAATATTGGCGTTGTTTGCCATCTGACAATACCAATAACACGCCCCAACCGCCTTGACCGGGGTTACCTTTACACGCCCCATCGGTATAAGCAATGGTGGTGTTGGTTTTGAGTGTGATGTTAATGACATCTTCAAAAAATGGATTGGTGTGTGCGTCAGTCATAAGAAGTGTAAAAGGTAATGATTTGTCATCATCGGTCTTAAGGGGCGAACAATGTGCAAATTTGCTATACTATGTTTTAAACTTGGTTTTTGGTTTTAAACTTGGTTTTTGGTTTTAAACTTGGTTTTTGCATTTGGTTTTCAAACTTGAACAGCAACATGATAACAGAAAATACCCTCCAGTCTATAGTAAAAATGATGATGACAAAAATAACATTGATGTCTGTTTGCTTGGCAACGCTTGTGGGTTGTGATTCTCAAAATGACCAACATTCACCAATGCCATTTGATGCCAATACAAGTAACGCCAATACAAGTAACACAGTGTTAACTTTATCTGATTCTGATGTGGCACAAATGTTTGTAGGGTGTTACACCATCAGTCATGATGAACCTGCTCAAATCAAAATCAGCACCCATGCAGGCAAGCTTGTGATGCAAATGAAAGAACCTGCCAATGCCGATAGAGTTTGGGATAACCCTGAACCATTAGAAATTTTGACAAAAAAAGACGTGGCAAATTACTTTGCCATTGATGCAAATAAGCTAGATGCCATCATTGCTCGCCCTGATAAACTCATGGTGTTGGCTAAAGTACAAACCAGCCATGCTAACCTTGATCCCCTGCTTGATAGTGAATATTTGGCACATATTTATCGGGGGGCAAATACCATTTATAAAGTGGTGTGTGATGATGCCCCTTTGGATATTGTTGTGGATATTGCCAATGCACCACAAACAAATATGGCATCTTTAAGCAATAAAGCCATACACAAAAGTCATACACAAATAATGAGTAACACAGGATAAGTCATAAGTAGGTGATTTATGGGATTTTTAACTTATTTGCTGATGGGAGTGATTGCCTTAGGTTTGGGTTGGGCAGTGCGACTTTATTATCTAGAAAAACATCATCTAAAAAAACATGATTTAGAAAAAATGCCCAAATTCCAAGCCAATCAATCTTATTTTGACTTAACTCATCCTAAGGTCATTCGTATTTTGATGGGATTTTTTGTGCTGATGTTGGTTGTGTCATGGGCGTTGGGACAATTTGTGTTGCATCATCAAGGCATTGATTGGGCGTTTGTCATTGTCAACAGTTTGGTGGCGACCTTTATTTTTTCATTTGGTTTATGCCCTGATGGTTTGGCATAGGCGTTTAAGAAAATTTTTTGTAAAATTTTGTTGCCAATTATACAAAAGCAAGTTAAGCTGACACACAGTCAACATAGGGGATTTTTGTTAGGCAACAGAAAGCTTCACGTCATGCAAAAAATCCTGTACAAAATCGCTGACAGGGTGGTTCAATAGGGTATTATAATCGCCAACCTGCTCAATGCGTCCGTGGTTCATCACCACAATGTCATCTGACACTTCCACCGCTTCTTCTTGGTCATGGGTCACCAAAATACTGGTGATGCCAAGCTTGTGGTGAATGTCTTTAAGCCATGTTCTTAGTTCTTTGCGTACTTTGGCATCCAACGCCCCAAATGGCTCGTCTAATAACAACAGCTTTGGCTCGACCGCCAATGCCCTTGCCAAAGCGATGCGTTGACGTTGTCCACCAGATAGCTGATGGGGGTATTTTTCGATGGTGTGTGCCAATTGCACCAACTCAAGCAGGTCATTAACTCTGTGTTTAATGGCGGTTTTGTTTGGTCGGGTGTTTTTTGGCATCACCTTTAGCCCAAATGCCACGTTATCAAACACATTCATATGACGAAACAGGGCATAGTGTTGAAACATAAAACCAATGTGGCGTTTTTGTACTGGCACATCGGTGACATCCACGCCATCAAATAAAATACGCCCCGTGTCTGCCACTTCCAGCCCTGCGATGATTCGAAGTAGGGTGGTTTTGCCACAACCAGAAGGCCCTAACAGACTGATAAGCTTGCCTGTGGGGACAGACAAATTAATGGATTCTAACGCAGTGAAGGTGGAAAAAGTTTTGCTCACGTTGTGAATGTCAATGCTCATGTTAATGCCTAAAATCTCAATGCCTAAAATCTCAATGCTTAAAATTGTCCAAAAAATGGGTGATGTCAAAACCGTGTCAACTGCCCTTTTGAGCTTGTCGGTAGCTGAGCCACTGTTGTAAGAGTAAAGTCAATAACGCCAACAACGCCAACAGACTAGACAGGGCAAAAGCGGCGATGAAGTCATATTCGTTATAAGCAATCTCAACCAATAATGGCATGGTATTGGTCTGCCCACGGATGTGACCTGATACCACACTCACCGCCCCAAATTCACCCATGGCTCGCGCGTTGGTTAATATCAAGCCATATAACAACGCCCATTTGATGTTTGGCAAGGTTACATGAACAAACATCTGCCAGCCTGACGCCCCAAGCGTCAATGCCGCTTGCTCTTCGCTGTTACCTTGCGACTGCATCAGCGGAATAAGCTCACGTGCCACAAAAGGAAACGTCACAAACAGCGTCGCCAAAATGATACCGGGTATGGCAAAAATGACTTGAAAACCAAAATACTCAAGCCAACCGCCCAACCAAGAGTTGCGACCAAGCAACACCACAAACATAAGCCCCGCCACCACAGGCGACACCGCAAACGGCAAATCCAGCAAGGTGGTCACCAGCTGCTTGGCTCGAAACTCAAAACGGGTAATGAGCCAAGCTACCGCCACGCCAATCAACGCATTTAGTGGTACGACAATGGCGGCAGTCAACAAAGTCAGCTTAATGGCGGCTAGGGCTTCAGCTTCGGTCAATGCTGCCAAATACAGCTGCCAGCCAGCCTTTAGGGCTTCATAAAACACCGCACATAATGGCACGACCAGCATCAGCGTCATAAACACCACCGCAATGCTAATCAATACAAATTTCAGCCATGGGCTGTCTTTGGTAGCAGGTTGGCGTTGGTAGGGATAAGCATTTTTGGATAACATCAGTAGTCTGCTCCCATACGACTGCTAAAAAACCACTGCATGGCGTTAATGGCAAACAAAATCACAAAGGAAATCAACAACATAAACAATGCCACCGCTGATGCCCCTTGCACATCAAAGCTCTCAAGCTTGCCAATGATGACCAAGGGTAAAATCTCAGACTTCATCGGCAGATTGCCAGCAATAAAAATCACCGAACCATACTCGCCTGTTGCTCGAGCAAACATCATGCCTGACCCCATTAGCACCGCAGGCAACAACTGTGGCATTATCACCTGACAAAATGTTGTCCAGCGATTTGCCCCAAGCACCGCTGCCGCTTCTTCATACGCCACCGACAGCTCAGCCAGCACAGGTTGCACCGCACGAATGATAAACGGCATGCTTACCACCACCAACGCCAGCCAAATGCCAATCGGCGTGAACGCCACTTTAAACGGTATCCATTGACCAATTAAGCCATTGGGGGCATAAAGCGTCGCCAGTGAGATGCCCATGACCGCTGTTGGCAAAGCAAATGGCAAATCCACCAACGCATTGACCAAAGCCTTACCAAAAAATTCATAACGCACCAGCACCCAAGCGATGATGGTGCCAAAGACGACGTTGGTCAGCGTGGCAAGCAAAGATGCCTTTAAGGTTAGCTTAATGGCGGCCAGTACCCTAGGCTCGTTAATCACTTGCCAAAACCCTGACAAACCAAGCTTGCTGCTATTGACCATCATCGCAACAAACGGCAACAGCACCAACAGCGATAACGTAAACACACTGATGCCAAGGCTCAAATGAAAAAACGGCATCACTCGCCGTTTTTTGTTGGGCTTTAGGGTGCTTGAGATGGGCTTTAGAATATGGGTCTGGGTATTCACAACAACTTTCCGCTTAAAAATTAGCCATTATTGAGTAGGGGCTGCCGCTTGGTCAAACACCCCACCGTCCTTAAAGTAAGTATCCATAATCACACGCCATTCTCCAAACACATCACGAGGATTAAAGGTGTTAAGCTTTGGCAATTTGTCATGATTTTTTGCCAATATTTCGGCATTGCTGGGACGCAAATACAGGTCTGCTGCCAACTGTTGAGCGTCATCACTCCATAGATAATTAAGATAGGTTTTGGCTTTGTCGGTTGTGCCACGCTGCTCAGTGACTTTACTCACCACTGCCACAGGGTTGGTTGCTGCCACCGTGTGGCTTGGATATACAATCGATACTTGACCTTGCCCAAACTGACTGGCTGCCATGTTGGCTTCATTTTCGAAGGTAATCAGCACATCGCCAATGCCCCGTTGCAAAAAAGTGGTCGTCGCTGCTCGTCCACCGTTTTCATAGACGGGGACGTTTTGCAAGATGTCTTTTACAAAGGCATCGGTTTTGTCTTTATCGTTGTTAAAGCGGTGCAAGCCGTAGCCATACGCCCCCAAAAAGGCATAACGTCCATTGCCTGTTGTTTTTGGGTTGGCAAGCACAATTTCCACACCTTCTTTGGTAAGGTCAGACCAGTCTTTGATGCCTTTTGGATTGCCGTCACGCACCAAAAACACAATCGCACTGGTATAAGGCACGGCATCATTGGGGAATTGTGAACGCCAATCTGATGATACCAAACCTTTATCCACCAACATCTCCACATCTGATGCTTGGTTCATGGTAACCACATCGGCTTGTAGACCATTGGCGACCGACAACGCCTGTTTGCTTGAGCCACCATGTGACATTTGAATGGTAATGTCGTCATTTTGGTGGTTGTTGGTAAATAAGGGGTTGAAGTCCTTATAAAAATCTCGTGCCACATCATAAGAGACGTTAAGTAAGGTATTGGCATCGCCTGTTGGCACAGGTTGGTTGGCATCAGTGGTTTGTTCAGCGTGTTCACCGTTTTGCTGATTAGCTGGCTGATTGGCTTGTTGTGTGGGGGCTCGTCCACAACCGACCAACATCAAGGTGCTGGCAGCACATAAGGCAATCAGTTGTCGCTTGTTGTTGTGGGTCTGTTGAAAAGCTTTAGAAGTGGATAAAAGTGTCATGGTCATGTCCTAACATCGTTGACTTTCCAGCGATTGTAAAGGCATGACTTTATCAGTAAAAGCGTTGATTTTGGTTATGTTAAGTCAAATTTGGAATAAGTAAGCTTTTGGGTGGGTGTGATTGGGTATCATCAAAAATCTAAAGTTCAACGTCACAGTTGTTTTTTTGACATAATCATTTTAACAGTTCAAAGCTGGTCAGCCTTGAAGCTGTTTATTAAATATCATAATGGGTAAATGGCTGTCTTGAGCCATGTCATCTTGAACCAAATAACGAACTAAAATGTTGGTGTCAAGTGATGTCATGGCTAATCCTTGGTTGATTAAGTTGATTAAATTTGATTGGTTAAGTTTAGCGGTTAAATTTCAAAAATTGGTAGAAACCTTGCCAGTACGTCATTGGGTACGTCTTGGCGATGGTTAATTTTTATCATTGTAAAATGACAATGGCAAGAAGTAAGAAAACAAATATTTTCTTATTGTATCACATACGCCTTTAACGTCAGTACTTTGTCTCGCACTTGGGCAGCTTCTTCAAACTTTAGCTCTCTTGATAAGGTTTGCATTTGTTTTTCTAGGCGATTGATTTCTTTGGCGAGCAAATCTGGGCTACGCAAAATGGCAATGTCCACATCGGGCAGTTTGGACTGATTGGCAATGGTTTGATTGTCATTGACATGAATATTAACATCATCTAAATGTTCACCTGTGTCAATTTTATCAGTGATGTTGCGACGAGCGGATTTTGGCGTGATGCCATGTTTTTTATTAAACGCCATTTGTTTGGCACGGCGACGTTCAGTTTCATCAATGGCTTTTTGCATGCTGGGGGTGATGCTGTCAGCGTATAAAATTGCTTTGCCATTGACATGACGAGCTGCACGTCCAATGGTCTGAATCAGCGAGCGTTCTGAGCGTAAAAAACCTTCTTTATCAGCGTCAAAGATGGCAACAAGGCTCACTTCTGGTATGTCTAAACCTTCTCGTAATAGGTTGATGCCAACCAGCACATCATGTACGCCTGTTCTTAATTCATGGATAATTTTCATTCGCTCCACTGTGTCAATGTCTGAGTGTAGATAGGCGACGTTGATGTTGTATTCTTTTAGATAGCTGGTTAGGTCTTCTGCCATGCGTTTGGTCAGTGTGGTGATAAGCACTCGTTCGTCCAGCTCACGACGAATATGAATCTCTGACAGCACATCGTCCACTTGTGTCAGTACAGGGCGAATTTCTAATATGGGGTCAACCAAGCCCGTGGGTCGCACCACTTGTTCAACCACTTGTTGGCTATGCTCAAGTTCATATGAGGCAGGGGTGGCGGACACAAAGATGGTGTGCGGGGCGATGCGTTCCCATTCTTCAAACTTCATGGGGCGGTTATCCATGGCACTGGGCAGTCGAAAGCCATATTGTACAAGGGTTTCTTTGCGACTTTTATCACCTTTGTACATTGCACCGATTTGTGGTACGGTTACGTGACTTTCATCAATAAACAGCAGGGCATCAGGCGGAATGTAGTCAAACAGGGTGGGTGGTGCTTCACCAGCAGGTCTGCCAGACAGATGGCGTGAATAGTTTTCGATGCCGTTACAATAGCCAAGCTGCTGTATCATCTCAAGGTCGTATTGGGTGCGTTCTTTGATGCGTTGGGCTTCAATCAGTTTGCCATGTTCTTGAAAATAGGTTAAGCGTTCTTTTAGCTCTGCTTTAATGGTTTTGGCAGCGGCGTCCAGTTTGTCTTTGGGGGTAACATAGTGTGATTTTGGATAAATGGTGATGCGTGGCACACTGCGGACACTTTTGCCTGTTAATGGGTCAAACCAAGCAATTTTTTCGATTTCATCATCAAATAAGCTGACTCGCACTGCCAACTGTTCGCTTTCAGCAGGATAGATGTCTAAGGTCTCACCTCGTAACCGATACGTTCCTCGACCAAAGTCCAGCTCATTATGGGTATATTGCAACTCCACCAAGCGTTTGATGATGGCATGACGGTCAATACAATCGCCCACCACAAGGTGTAACAACATTTTTAGGTAGCTTTCTGGGTCGCCCAAACCATAGATAGATGACACTGATGAAACGATGATGGCATCACGTCTCTCCAGCAAGGCACGAGTGGCAGACAGTCTCATTTGGTCGATATGGTCATTGATGGCACTGTCTTTTTCGATAAAGGTATCGCTGGCAGGCACATAGGCTTCGGGCTGATAATAGTCATAATAACTGACAAAATATTCCACCGCATTATTAGGAAAAAATGCCTTAAACTCACCGTATAGCTGAGCGGCAAGCGTCTTGTTGTGTGCCATGATGATGGTGGGTCGTCCGCAACGGCTGATGACTTTTGCCATGGTATAGGTCTTGCCAGAGCCTGTTACGCCAAGCAGTAACTGACCGTGCATGCCAGATTCAACCCCTTTGACCAGTTTGTCAATGGCTTGTGGCTGGTCACCTGATGGCACAAAGTCAGTGACCATATCAAAAGCACGGCTAGAGATTTGTGTGCCACTGGCATTTACCCCAGTGATTTGAGCCTCATCTTGCAGTTGGCTGGCAAGCTGGTTGAGTTGGCGACTGCTTCTTGGTTCTGGCATTCTCATGGTATGTTTTTTTATGTTGTTATCAGTTTGCTATCAGTTTGCTATCAGTTTATTGTCAGATGCTCGTGCCATCAGATGCTTACGTCATCAGTTACCATCATCTAAGACCCTGCCAATATTTGTTGCACTTCTTGTTTTAGACTGGGTAAAATCTCATTGAGATTTTTTTGTGTCTGTTGCATCAAGGTGGGTAACAGATGCTGCATATAAGATTGCATGACCTCAGGTTGTTTTTTTAAGATGGCTTGACCTGTGGTAGAGCCATAAAACTCAATTTGAGCATCTACTTCTGCTTGGGTAAAGTGCGTTTGAGCAGCTTGCACATAGCTTTGGCTCATTTGTTGGCGGATTTGTTGGAGATTGGTTTTATGATTTAATTGAGTGACGTATTTGTCAACCAAGGCATCTAGCTGAACCAAGGTATGTCGCTGTTTGTCTTGTGCTTGGCTAAGTGGTTGGTTATTTTTGATGACCTCGGCTGTGATGACTTGATAGATAAGGTCAGCTGATTGGGCTTGGATGTCATCTGCCATGTTGTCCATTTGTAAAATACGCATCAGTTTTTCTACCGACTGCTGACTTGGGGTGGCGGCGGTTGCAAAACTTGGTGATGCTGACAAAATAAAAACCGCAAAAGACATTGCCAACATCGATGAGATAGAGGTGGCTTTATTGGTTGATTTGGTTCGTTGTTGGCTTGTTTTGCTTAAGTCAAATTTGGTTAAGTGAAAAGAGGTCATCATATCTCCTATGTGTTCCTATTGGCTTGCGTCATGTGGCTAAATAACCCCAAATCTTAGCAAATTCTTATCTGTTTGTCCGTATCGATTTGCAACTGATTTTGTCGGTCATTTTTTATCATCATTTTTTATCATCATTTTTTTGCCTGTCAACTAAAGTGAAAGCAGGTAAAATAAAGAAAGCAGGTAAAATAAAGAAAGACAGAAGCATATGACAAAAAACAATCAATAAAGAACAAGCTATGAAAAAAGGGCGATTGTCGATTAACAGCATCACTATTTAGATAAAAGGCATTGACTAAATATGGGATAATGAGTAGTTTATAGGTTTATCACTCGCATTACCGCTGAAAATATGACTGTTAAAAGAATGAAAGGGACTGCGTTAAATCCATAAAATTCAATGGCTATCCCTGTCTTTGGTCTGTTTTTCTCGTTGCGGTTTTTTTGTCATTAATTTTGTCAACATTAAATTTTATCAACATTGTGTCAATCACATGACCAACTGTGTCAATCACATGACAAAATTAGTAACAACAAGGTATTGTAACAACAAGATTGCACAACAAGGCTTTAAGAAAGTTTAACATCTTTAACACCTTTAACAACATCTTCAGCAGCTGGGTTTATGGTAGATAATAGGGCAAAACATCATGACCGACAAAGCATTACAAGCGGTATCTCAAGCGGTTATGACCACCGCCAAACAGCGTATTGAGCAAGATAAAACCGTTCATTTACAAGATATTGAGCAGTATTCATTCACCGATGATGGTGGCTTGCCAGTGGCAGTTTTGCCAAAAAAGTCTTTGTTTAAATTTAGTCATACTTTGGTTGATGAAGCCTATTACAGTTTAATGCTGGCGACCAGTTATCTAAGCGAAGCCGAACAAGCAGATATCTTAGCAGCGGCTCACTTTGGTGACAAAGCACACATTCAAGACCGTCGTAAATCAGGTGAGCCGTATATCACCCACCCATTGGCGGTGGCGGAGATTTTAGCAGGGTTTCGCTTGGATAGAGATACATTGATTGCAGGCATTTTACATGACACGGTTGAAGACACGCCTGTTACCCTTGATGAATTACAGCAGGTATTTGGTGGGGACGTGCCAAAATTGGTCGATGGTGTGACCAAATTAAAATCATCTGACCACAATAAGCATCAAAACAAACTGGCAACCTTTTATAAAATTGTTGATGCCACTTTAAAAGACCCACGAGTGCTTATCATTAAGTTGTCTGACCGCTTGCACAACATGTCCACGTTAGGAGCGGTCAAACCTGAAAAGCAACGTGCCACCGCCCAAGAGACGCTGTCATTTTATATTCCGCTTGCCAGAGTCATGGGGCTAAATGACATTGCCAATGCCATTGAATTGTTATGCTATCGTAATTTGGATAATGACATGTATGGCAAGTTGTCTGATAAACTGATTCAACATGGTTTGGGGCGTCATTATAAAAAAAATCTCATTCAAGAAAACTTACAGCACGTGCTACATAAACAGCACATCAAAGGGCATGTGCAGGTCATTGACCATCAAGTATCCATGTTTCGTCAGTTTTTTCGCAATCGTGGTGAACTCAATGCCATCTTACGCCAATATGCCTTTGAAGTGGTGGTAGATACCATCGAGCATTGTCATCAGCTGGCGAACTTTTTTATTGAACGCTATGACATTCCCAACGAGCAGGTGGCAGATCACATCAAGCATCCGCCAGCAGGTGGCAATCAGTCTTTAACTTTGACTTATCGTTATGACACTGACACCATTCAAGTGACCATTTTGACCAAAAAAATGCAACAATCCGCTCGTCTTGGGGTGATGGCGTTAGAGAATGCGTCTAAAGTCAGTCAGTCGGTTATCCAAGCATCGTTGAGTGCCATGAAAGACTTGGTGAGCAGTGAAAACGCCATCGGACTTTTAGGGTCTGCTGATGAGGCTGACTCTAGCGAGCAAGCGGTCAATGACTTTATTCATTATCTCAATGGGCGAAAAATCCTGATTTATAGCCCACAAGGGCAAGTGTATGAATTGCCACGCAGTGCCACCGCCTTAGACTTTGCGTATGCGGTTGGTCCTAAGATTGGAGATGCGGCTGTGTCGGCGGTGGTGAATGGCCAAGCGGTCAGTCTCTCCACGGTGCTGACAGGCACACAAACCGTCGAAATCATCACCGACCCTCAAGGCATGCCTAAAGCAGAATGGCTTGGTTTTGTGGTAACAACTAAGGCACGCAATCTGATTGGTAAATGGCTCAGAGCCTTGCCTGATGTCGAAAAATGCCAGCACGGTGAACAAGCCCTTGAGCGGGCATTATCGACTTATGATAAGCATTTAAGTGACTTAAGTGATGATGATTGGGCAGATTTGCTTGAGTGGCAAGGAGTAACAGACAAACAAGGGTTGTTTTTACAAATCAGTTCAGGGGCATTGTTGCCACAGTTGGTGGTAACTCGCTTGTTTAGTGACCACATTGCCGTCACTGAGCAAGATAATGCCAACTTAAGCCATCCCCGTAATTTATTGGCAAACATGAGTGGGGTAGAGATTAACTTTGCCAAATGCTGTAATGCCATTTATGGTGATGAAATCTTAGGCTATAACTCTGTCAATCAAGGCTTGATTGTGCATAGACACAAATGTTTTGAAATACTAAACACCAAAAAAGAACAGCCTAACCGAGTATTTCCATTGTCTTGGCGTGATAAAGACAGTCTAAAACAGGTTACTCAAGGCGAACGGGCTCAGTTCACCGCTTATTTGGGCATTCAAGTGTTGCTTGATGAAGAGCAAATCAGTGAAGGCATGATATTGCTAAAACAGCTTAACATTGGTGTGGTGCGTTATGTGACCTTTATCAACCATAGCGTGTTTTATGTGGTGGTGCGTAGTCGCAGTCATGCCCAAGAAGGCATTGACGCTTTAAGAAAGCTGTATAACTTCATCAGCATTAAACGATTGTACGCACCCAACCGCTTTGATGACCATCAAGTCAAGAAACCCAATAAAAGAAATCCAATAAAAAATCCCAACAAAAAAACTCAATAAAACTGCCAAACTTATCACAAACAAACGCTTCACAAAAAAACATCGTTAATTGGCATCAATGTCAATCATCAAAGTCAATAAAGATGTGATGATGTTGATGCCCATAAATTACCCTTAAGCCACACACAAGGAGCATTCCCATGAAAAAGCAAACCATTCACACAGACAACGCCCCTGCTGCCGTTGGTACATATTCACAAGCGGTCAAAATCACCCATCAAGGGGTTAATACTGTGTATATTTCAGGGCAGATTGGCTTTGACCCAAATACCATGACCTTACAAAAAGGCTTTGAAGCACAAGCTCGACAAGTGATGGACAACATCGAAGCGATTTGTCAAAAGGCAGGTGGTGGCTTGTCTGATGTGGTGAAGTTCAATGTGTCGTTGACTGACCTTGATAACTTTGCTGCTTTAAATGAATTGTTTGTTGATAGATTGACCGAACCATATCCTGCTCGTGCTGCTGTCCAAGTCGCTGCCTTGCCCAAGGGAGCGGTGGTTGAGATTGAAGCAATCATGGTGTTTGAAGAATAGGTTTTGGTGGGTTATACAATTCCATTCGCATAATCCCATTCACACATGCCCATTCACACACATCAATGTCTTCCCAATCCATATCAAACACGGCTTATGGCAACTTAGCACAGCAGTCACTTATCCAAGTGGCTTTACCTGTGCCTTTGTACCGCTGTTTTGATTATTTACCTGTCCAATCCAACCCCCCAAGCTCTCCTTTACCAGACATTGGCTCACGGGTGCAAGTGCCATTTGGCAAGCGTACCTTGATTGGGGTTGTTGTTGCTCATGTGTCAGCCGATGACAGCGATATTGCCACTGGCAAGCTAAAAGCCGTTGATGCTGTTTTGGACGCATCACCCCTCTTGGACGTTCAGATGATGAACTTTGCCAAGTGGCTGGCGGCTTATTATCATTATCCATTAGGAGATGTATTGGCAGTCATGTTGCCAAGTTTTATTAGGCAAGGTAAGCCAATTCAGCGGCTGACAAGACACTGGCGACTGTTGCCAGAAGTTTTGATGCGTATTGATAATCAAGGCATACAGGCGTTGGACAATGTCAGTGTCAGGGCTAAAAAACAGCTGAAGTTGATTAATTGGTTGGCACTGCACCAGCACCATGGTACGAGTGAAGAAGTGTTGATGCTGGAAGGTTTTGACCGACAAACGCTAAAAACGTTGCACAAAAAAGCCCTTATTGAACATTTTGAAGAAGAAAAAACCGCCCCTAAGCCTGTGCGACTGCTTAAATTGCCCTTGCCATTAAACGCTGAGCAACAACAAGCAGTGAATGCGGTATTGTCTGTGTATGCCAAAACTCAGCCAACTGACATCACCAGTCGTTATCAAGGATTTTTGTTAAATGGCGTGACAGGCTCTGGCAAAACTGAAGTGTATCTACAAATCATGCAGACCGTCTTAGAAGCAGGTCGGCAGGTGTTGATACTGGTGCCAGAGATTGGCTTAACGCCACAAACGCAGGCTCGTTTTGCTGGTCGTTTTTCGGCACGGTTGTGTCTGTTGCATTCAGGATTGTCCGACAGTCAGCGTATGCAAGGGTGGCTGGATTGTCAAAATGGGCAAGCTCAAATCATCATTGGCACACGTTCCACCGTGTTGTATCCTTTTGCCAATTTGGGCATGATTATTGTTGATGAAGCTCATGACAGCTCTTATAAACAACAAGATACCTTGCGATACCACGCTTGTAATGTGGCATTGTATCGTGGGCATCAGTTGGGCATTCCTGTCATTTTGGGCAGTGCCACACCAGCACTTGAACACCTTAAACTGGTTGATGATGGCAAATTAACTGAACTAAAACTGACCAAACGGGCAGGGCAGGCGTTGCCTCCCATGTTTGAGTTGATTGACCTTAGGCGTGGCGCTAAACCTGATAAAACGCAAGCACACACCGAATATGTCAAACAACCCTCTTTATTCAATTTTGCTCAAACCAATGATAAAGCGGTGTTTGATAAACCCACTGATGACACAGGGCTTAGCCCCATTACCATCAATCACATCGCTAAGACATTAGATGCTGGTGAGCAAGTATTGGTGTTCCTTAATCGGCGTGGCTATGCGCCCATCTTGCTGTGCGATGCGTGTGGCTGGCAAGCCGATTGTCCTCGCTGTGACACTCACATGACCGTGCATCACCATAAGCTTACTCAGCAAAAAGGACAGCTCAAATGCCATCATTGTGATTGGCAAAGTGCCATTCCATCATCTTGCCCCAGCTGTGGCAGTCGCAATCTGACTGCCCTAGGCATGGGAACAACCCGACTTAGTGATAATTTACATGCCCTATTTGCCAACCCACAAACCAGTAAACGCACCTACCCCATCATTCAAATAGACAGAGACACCACACGGCGTAAAGGCAGTTGGGAGCGGTTATATCAAAAAATCAATGGCGGTGAGCCAGCCATTTTAGTGGGAACTCAGATGCTTGCCAAAGGGCATCACTTTGCCAATGTTACCATGGTGGTGATGCCTGATGCAGATAGGGGGTTTTTATCAGCAGATTTTCGCTCACCTGAGCAGACCGCTCAATTAATCATTCAAGTGGCAGGGCGAGCAGGACGTGGCAACAAATCTGGACGAGTGCTTATCCAGACTCGCCAACCTGATAATCCTTTACTTCTTAAGCTGATGCGTAACGGCTATTCAGCCTTTGCTCGCATGTTATTAACAGAGCGACAACAGCTGGGATTACCACCATACAGTCATGCAGCCTTGATACGCTGTGAAGGCAAATCATTAGCCAGTGTACAAAATGTACTGCAACAAGCCAAATGCTTATTACCTGCCAATAATTTGGCAATTTTAGGCCCTTTTCCTGCCCCAATGGCAAAAAAAAACAACCGCCATCACGCTCAGTTATTGTTGCTGTCGCAACAGCGTCAGACCTTACACCAGTTGTTATTAACATGGTGGTTGCAAGTTAAAGACTTATCCGATGCCAAATACATGCGATTAACCCTAGACATTGACCCCATCAGTTGGTAATCAGCAAGGTTTTAGCCAAAATTGTCATCAGCTGTTACAAATATCAATGGTTTCATGCCATTAAGTTCGTTTACACTGGTTTAACTGTTTGAATAAAGATTCAAACAGTTTTTAAGCCAATTAAAACTTTGAATCAAAAATAGGAACACCATCATGGCGAATATTCAATTAGGCGACATTGCCCCAGACTTTGATGCTGACACCACAGAAGGTCAGATTAACTTTCATGATTGGTCCAAAGGTAAATGGGTGGTGCTGTTTTCGCACCCTGCTGACTTTACCCCTGTTTGTACCACTGAGTTAGGTCGTGCTGCTGCTTTAAAATCGGAATTTGACAAACGTAATGTCAAGCCCATCTGCTTATCGGTAGACAATGTGGACGATCATAAAAAGTGGGCAAGCGACATAGCTGAAACCCAAGGCACCGCACCCAACTTCCCCATCATCGGTGATGAAAACAAAAAGATTGCTGAATTATATGGCATGATACACCCCAAAGCCAATGCCAACGTTACCGTACGCAGTGTGTTTATCATTGACCCTGAGCATAAAATCCGCCTGACGCTGACGTATCCACCCAGTGTTGGACGTAACTTTGATGAAATCGTGCGTGTCATTGATGCCCTACAACTGACTGATGACCATCATGTCGCCACACCAGTGGATTGGAAAGATGGCGACGATGTCATCATTCCACCAAGCATTAAAACTGAAGACATCAAAGATACCGACTATCCCAAAGGTTTCACTGAAATCAAGCCTTACTTACGCATCACCCCAGCTCCTAATAAATAACCTTAATCGGGTCAAATAAATGACATGATATGGTCTTCAACAAACGCCATGTTTGTTGAAGACCAGTCGTTTTAGCGTAACTGCTTAAGGTCTTCTTCAGTCAGTCGCCAACGCCCCTTTTTCTTACTGCGACTGTGTCCACCACCGCCTGTATTGCCCAACATATTGCCCATCAGCTTATTAACAGAGTGATTAGAATGAGCATGGCAAATGGCACATGCCAGCCCATCAGCGGCATCAGCCTGTGGGGTGATGTCCAAGCTTAAAATTCGACACACCATCGCTTGAATCTGCTCTTTATCAGCTGCCCCATAGCCACAGACCGCTTGTTTGATTTGTCTGGCGGTGTATTCAGATACCTTGAGTTGATTGGACACCAAAGCGGCAATGGCAGCTCCCCGCGCCTGTCCAAGTTTTAAAGCAGAATCAGGATTAGATGCCATGAATACCTGCTCGACGGCAGCGAGAATGGGTTGATGATGATAACGCCCATAATGATGCACAATTCGTTCAATGCCAAAAAAAATCTGTTGTAACCGCTCAGGCATGGCGTCGCTGTCGGTGCGTATCGTGCCTGCATCAATGAATGTCAAATTATCACCTATTTGTTGTATCAGCCCATAACCTGTCATTCGAGAACCAGGGTCAATGCCCAAAATCAATGCCATAAACTTATCACCCAGTTGATATTAGGGACATGCCCTAAATACTATCTTAAACCCAAACACCTTCTTAAACCCAAACATCATCTTGAAAAAAACAAGTCTTAATAAACAAGTCTTAATAAACAAGTCTTGATAAACAAGAAAATATGTTGACTTGCATCGTCACAGATTGAATGTCATTATAACAGCCCCCATATGATGGGAATAAGCGTATTAATTGATTTAATTGATTGATTCACACAAATTCACACAAAAATTAGGACTTAGGATAGAGCATGGGTACAGCGGTAGGCGTTACTTTGGTTTGGTTTATTATTGAAATGTTGATTTGGTATCTGATTGCCCAATTTATCAGCGGTTGGTGGGTATTTGCTTGGTTTGTGGCGGCAGCAATTATTGGCATCATGCTGATGCGTAAAGGCATGGCGGTGCTAAACCCAATGGCTCAACAAATCAAGTCAGGTGGTATGTTCAACCCTGCCATGCGACCACCTGAGTCCACCATCATGAAGACAGTGGCGATGGCATTGGCAGGGGTGCTGTTGCTCATTCCTGGTCTTATCAGCGATGTGTTGGCGGTCATTGTGCTGTTGCCACCTGTTCAAAATAAGTTTAAAACCTTTGCCAATAATTATGTACAAAAAAACCAAGAAAAAATGATGCAAATGATGGCAAAGCAAATGGGGGGCATGGCAGGATTTCCCAATATGGGCGACTTAAACCAAATGGGGGGCATGGGGCAACAAGGTCAACATCCATTTGGCAATAATCCCTTTAATCATGCTGGTAAATCACCATTTGGCGGTGGTTTTGCTAAAGGCAACTTTGGACGCACGACCACCACAGTAGAAGGAACAGCAAAAGATGTCAAAAAAGACATCAAAAAACTGTCTTCTGCCAACGACGAGTAATCAACCTGATAAATGATAAAGATAAACAATAAAAATGATGAATAAAAATAAATAAGCACAAACCAAAAAATCCCCAAAACCATCAATTTTGGGGATTTTTTTTAAAAAAAACCAAACATCACAACAACAAAAACCGCACAATAATAAAACCCAATAATAAAAACCAGAGTACCGCTGTGAGATGAGAACCCATGAACCGTAAAGTTCAGGGCGGACATGACACTGTCTTTTTAGGTTTCCTGATACATCAAACATGATGCAGGCATACACAACAAAACAGTAGGTTGCATGTCCTAAGTGATGCGTATCGGCTCAGGGAATACCATTCACTGGCGAATACTCCAGAAGATACTATGGTAATCAAAAACAGGCTTAGATGCAAGTGATGTGATGACCAACTGGCGTGATAACTGATGTGACATGCTGAGATGATGTGTTTGGCTAAATATTAAACTAAAGTTGGTTAATTAGCTTTTGTGGGGTGGTTGTGCTATCATGGCAACATTTAATTTATAACAAAAAATGGAGCAATATTATGAGCCAAGACAACTTAATGAATCAAAAGAATGTGGCTAATGTGGCTAAAGAACCACACGCAAAAACCCCCCATGTGTTGATGATTTTAGATGGATTTGGTCATCGTAAAGAAAAAAATGACAATGCCATCGCCCATGCCAATACGCCTAATTTAGACCAACTTTATCAAGATTATCCACATGGGGTTATTTCAGGCTCTGGTGAAGATGTGGGTTTGCCAGCAGGGCAATTTGGTAATTCTGAAGTGGGTCACATGAACCTAGGGGCTGGACGGATTATTTACCAAGAGTCTACCCGCATCTCCAAAGAAATTGACTCTCGTGAGTTTTATCAAAACCCTGCCATTGATGTTGCCATTGATAAGGTCAAGCAGGCAGGCGGTTCGGTGCATGTGATGGGGCTTTTGTCTGATGGGGGCGTACATGCTCATATTGACCACATCGAAGCCATGTGTCATAGTTTGGTAGTGCATAAGGTTACCAAAGTGTATGTGCATTGTTTTTTAGACGGGCGAGACACCCCACCAAAGTCAGCGGATAAATACATTGAGCGGTTTCGAAGATATCTGAATGGCTTAAACGACCATTATGGTAGCCAAGTACAGATTGCCAGTATCTGTGGGCGGTTTTTTGCCATGGATAGGGACAAACGCTGGGATAGGGTGCAACAAGCTTACGAGCTGTTAACCGAAGGTAAGGCAGAACGCATGGCAACCCGTGCCGATGGGGCGATACAAGCGGCGTATAAATCACGAGAAACCGATGAATTCGTCAGCCCAACCACTGTGATTGAGCATGGTGAAACACCTTTTACCGTCAATGACCACGATGCGGTGTTTTTTATGAACTTTCGAGCTGACAGAGCCAGAGAGTTGTCAGCAGCATTTTTGTTGTCAGACAGAGAGTTTTCGGGTTTTGCCCGAGAAAAATGCCCAAAATTGTCCGCCTTTGTGATGATGACCCCTTATTCTGATTTGCTTAGCAGTCAGCCTAATGTCTTGGTGGCATATCAGCCCGCCAAATTGACAAACAGCTTAGGCGAATACTTGCAAAACCAAAAAAAAACCCAATTACGCATTGCCGAAACCGAAAAATACGCCCATGTCACTTTCTTTTTTAGTGGGGGTCGTGAACAAAAGTATGAAGGTGAGACACGCATTTTAATTCCATCACCCAATGTGAAGACGTATGATTTACAGCCCCAAATGAGTGCCAAAGAGGTGACTGATGCACTGGTTGAAGCCATTGAATCAGGTCAATATGATGTGTTGGTGGTGAATTATGCCAATGGCGATATGGTGGGTCATACAGGCGTGTTTGAGGCAGCGGTTCAGGCGGTAGAAACTTTAGATGGGTGTGTTGGACGGGTGGTTGATGCCATAAAAAAAGCCAACGGACATCTGCTCATCACCGCTGACCATGGTAACTGTGAGCAGATGCAAGATTATGTGAGCGGACAGGTGCATACTCAACATACCACCGAGCTTGTGCCATTGATATACGTGGGTAATAGAATTGTTAAGGTGGTGGAAGGTGGTCGTTTAAGCGATGTTGCACCGACATTGCTTGACTTGATGGGGCTTGATAAGCCTGATGAAATGACAGGTCATAGTTTGTTAGTCAATATTTAGGTTGGTCAATATTTGGGTTAATCAATATTTGGGTTAATAAGTATCTATCTGGTTTTTTGATTGAGTGTTTTTTGATTGGGTGTTTTTTTGATTGAGTACTGTGTATGAATGAATGTCGAACATTTGCCTTGATAAAATCTTGTTCGATGAATCACCTTGTTAGCCACCGTGATATAAGACGTTCAGTGGTTGGTATCATTCATTCAAACAAAACATGGCGGCGATGGGGGATATCACTGGTTTTACAGATGGCCATCATGCCCATTGCCTTGGCTTCTTCTGCCATCAATCCCAACCCTTTATTATCACTACTGACAAACCATCAACATGGTTTTTCTGTTGAAGAATCGCTTCCTTCTAATGATGGTTTGGATGTGGAAGTTCTGGGGCAAAAAGACCTAAGTTGGCAGGCAGACACCGTTGACTCTGCCCAACCATTGTCTCCTGTTACCCAAAGCGTGCCATTAAATGCCATCTCACCAAAGACGTTGGCCATGTTTGTGGATTTGATAAATACCATCAGAACCCAATATCTATATGCTGTTAATGATGAAAACTTGTTTGTTCAAGCGATGAAAGGCATGTTAAAGGGGTTAGATCCTTATTCTGAGCTATTGGACAGACAGCAATATGATGACCTACAGACAATCACCCAAGGGGGGTTGGGTCAGGTGGGTATTGATGTGGCATATCATGACGACTTGGCTCATTGGGTGGTCGAAGCCGTGTTGCCTGAATCGCCAGCAGAACAGCAAGGCATTAATGTTGGGGATTATCTTCATGCCATTGATGGGGTTAAGCTGACCAAAATGCTGAATCCTGAGGACGTCAAAGCCAAGTTAATAGGGCTGATTGGCTCTTACGTTGAGCTGTCGGTGTCGATGGCAGGCAGACAAAAGCGTCAAGTTGGTTTGGCACGTAGCATCAATACAGACGCATCGGTATCTGTGTCTTGGCAAGATGGTGTTGCCATTATTCGCATACCTGTGTTTCAAGAAGTGAGCCGCCAACAAATTTTGCAAGAGCTGTTACGTTACCCAGAACCTGTGCGTGGAGTCATATTTGATGTGCGTAATAACCCTGGTGGGGTTTTGGAATCGGCGGTTGGGATTGTCAGTTTGTTTCAAAACAATCATAAGCCCATCGCTTATCTCGAAAATCGGCAAGGCATCAAAGAGGTGTTTTATCCTAAGGGTAGGGCGATATTGGCAGGATTACCCGTGGTGGTGTTGCAAAATCGCCATTCAGCATCTGCCAGTGAAGTCATGGCAAGTGGTTTAAAAAACAATCCTACTGCCCTTATCATGGGTGAAACCAGCTATGGTAAAGGTTCGGTGCAAAGTGTGTTTGAGCTTGACCAAGATTATGCCATTAAATTGACGGTTGCTCATTATCTTGATGCCAATCAACAAAATATTCATGGTCAAGGTGTCATGCCTGATGTTGCCTTGTTACCATCGCCTATCCAAGCAATGTCTACCAAAGCAATGTCTACCAAAGCAATGCCCACCCAGGCAGATGACAATAAGTTTATCCCCAAACCTTTTAATCCTCTAGACAGATTAGATGGGGCAGATGACCCTTGGCTACAACAAGCCCTACTTTGGGTAACGGGTCAATCATTAAATGCAGAGCTATTAGATGCCAAACAACCCCAAAATCGCAAAACTTGGCTCACACATTTTCCCCATGGCATACGCTTATCTGGGCAGATAAACAACATGCCGTAACTTTTATGTGATGACATTAATATTTAACACTGTCATCTTGTTAGGATTTACTTAAGCTTCTTTGTGTTTATTTCTTTGCGTTTGATTTGTTGTATTTAATCACATGTCAGCATCATCGGCTTCATAGTCAATTTCCAGCTTATCCATGCGATAACGCAAAGAACGCATGGTCAAGTTAAGCAATCTGGCAGCTTCTGTTTTATTGCCTTCAGACAATTTGAGTGCTTCAGCAATCAGGATTCTTTCTTGTTCTTGTAAAAACGCTTCTATGCCGTATTTGGGCAGGTTATTTGGCTTTAGATGTTCATCTAAAAAGCTCTGCCAAATGGTCAGATTAGCCCCCACTTTATTATTGGCACTCAATCGATTCATCTCTTCTTGGTGTGTGTTTTTATCATTATTTTGTTCGATGTTGTTTTGTCCAGTATTGTGTTTATCGTCATGCTGGCTTGTAGGTGAGTGGCTTATGGGAAAAAGATAAGCATCAGTTTGGTGTTGGTTTTGTGTGTTATTTGTATTGTTTGTGAAATTAGGGGGGGTGTTGGGGGCTGTGCTGACGGTGATGGAGCTTGGCATGTTGACATTGGCATTGCCATAGCGTGGTGTTAACGCATTGGCATTCATGCTGATGTTGGGTTGGGGTGGTAATAAAGTACTGGTTTGGTTCGGTCTTGGTTCGTTATTTATGGTTGGGCTGTTTGCCATTTGGTTGTTGAGTTGATTGGCTCTGTGAGTGTCTTGCTGAGTTTGTTGGTGTTGTGTTGGTGCGTTGCGAGACAGATGTGTGGGCTGTAGATGAGTGACGTCTATGTCTGTGCTGTCGGTCATGGTTATCGCCCGTTCAAGCAAATTTCTTAATTCACGCACATTACCCACAAAGTCATAATGTTGTAAAAAATCAATGGCAGGGTCAGTGAGATGTAATGGCTCTTCAAGTTGCCATTCTTGTTCAATTAAGCGTAAAAAATGACCTGCTAACATTGGCACATCACTCCTGCGTTGGTTTAATGTGGGCAGTTTTAGCTCAATGACATTGATTCGATAAAATAAATCTTGGCGAAACTGTCCTTTTTCAACCAGCTCATATAAGTTTTTATGGGTGGCAGATAGGATACGGATATCAACAGGCACTTCTTTGGTATCACCAATGGCTCTGATGGTTTTTTCTTGAATGGCTCTTAGCAGCTTAACCTGCATAGATAAAGGCAAATCTGCCACTTCATCTAAAAATAACGTGCCACCATTGGCCTGTTGAAACAAACCCATTTTGTCCGTGGTTGCACCTGTAAAACTGCCTTTTTTGTGGCCAAAAAACTCTGATTCCATCAGCTCAGATGGGATAGCCCCACAGTTGACAGGGACAAATGCCCCTTCTTGTCTGGGGCTGAGTTGGTGTATCATGCGTGCCACCACTTCTTTGCCTGTCCCCGATGCTCCCCATAAAAACACAGGGGCTTGTGAGCGAGCAAGCTTGATGATGGTGCTTTTAAGCTGTGTCATGGCATCAGATGTGCCAATCAGATGTTTGTCCAATAATTGTTGGCTAAGAGATGGGGTGTTCTTAAGCGTGTCTGTCGGCTGGGCTTTGAATTCTTGACCGACTTTTAGGGCATGATACACAAGTTGTTTTAACCTTGGTAGCTCTAGTGGCTTGTTAACAAAATCAAATGCCCCAAGCTTTAAGGCTTCGATTGCCAAGTCCATGTTGCCATGAGCGGTGATGACCGCAACGGGGGTTAAGGGATATTCTTTGGCAATGAGTTTCACAATGTCTAACCCTGAGCCATCAGGAAGTTTTAAGTCAGTCAAACAAAAATCATATGCCTTATTTGCCAGATTGGTTTTGGCATGCTCAAGTTCATAGGCAACATCGCTGGTGATTCCCATTTTGGTTAGGGTCATTTGCATCAAACGGCACAAATCTGCTTCATCGTCAATTACAAGGGCGTGGGGCATGGCTGGATATTCCTTACTATTGCTGTGTTTTTTTATTTTTACTGTTCATTCACTGTTCATTTTAAAGGTGATGATTGCGTCATGTGTCCTGTTGGCGGTTGCACCGCTTTGGGTATCATCAAGCGAAAGCACGTATGCTCATGTTCTGCTTCATACGATAACTGGGCGTGATTGGCATGGGCAAATGATTGCGACAAATATAACCCAAGCCCTGTGCCTTGATTATCGGTGGTGAAAAATGGCATAAATAGCTGTTCTTGTTGTGCTTGGGTTACCCCAACGCCTTCATCAATGACATCAATGGTAACATGCACATCACAACCCACCTTAAGAATAACAAAGGCATGGGCGTGTACCTTACTGCTAAATTTTAGACCGTTATTAATCAGATTGATTAAAATTTGTTCAAGCTGATGGGGGTCAAAAAAGATTTGACAATCACATTGACCCTGTAAAAACACATCATGTCCTTGAAAGTGATTGGCAATAAAGTCCGTTAACCATTCAATCAAATTCAATGCTTGCAGGTTGGGCTTGTCTTGTCTTGACAATCTTAACACATCTTCAATAATACGATTGACCCGTTTGGTCTGCTTAAAAATCATCTGATACAACTCGGCGTTAGCATCATTGCTGGGGCTGATGGCAGAGGCGGTGATGGTATTGGCAGTCAACTGCCATTCGTCAGCATCGGCAATCAACAGCTGACTGGCTTGGGAAATGGCGGCAAGTGGGTTGCGAATTTCATGGGCAATGCTGGCGGTGAGCTGTCCTAAGGACGCCAGCTTGAGCTGTTGGGCGTTATTGCGTTCTCGTTTGACATCTTCGATGATGACAAGCAAGCTGTTATCTTGCAATAAAGTGGTGTTAAACCGTAATGGTTGGTCAATGTGTTTAAACGGTTGTAGCTCAAATTGTGATTGTTGCATAAGACGGGCAGCATCAAGCTTATCTTGTAGCCTAGGCAGTTGCTCTTTGATGAATTCATTGAGCTTAAGATTGTTTTGATTAACGGCTTTTAGCTGTTGTTGTTCTTGTTCAAACTCTTGGCTTTGACTACCGATGAGCCGTTTAAATCTTGCTGACATTTTTTTACCCAATCTTGTTTTATCCAACCTTGTTTTACCCAACCTTGCTGATGAGACGGCTGGTTTATGTTGAATGTCAGAAAAAAAGGCATTATTTTTGGTGGTAACATGCAAGTCAGTAACATGTAACAAACTGGTAACAGCATGATTGTGCAGTAAAATGTTATTTTTTGTGTCTAACACCAGCACCCCATGATTGATTTTACTGATGACTTCGGTGTTGATGCGGTTGAGTGTTGCCAATGTCTCAGCATGCTGACTGGCAATCTGTTCAACTTGAGCCAGCCGTTTTGACAACGTCCAGCTCAAAAAACCCACACTGATAAAGCTCAACGCCATAAGCATGGCATCACTAAAGCGAAGTAGGGTCATGCTCCCTGCGATGGCATAAAAAAACTGCTGATAAATGATTAAAATCACCGCCAACATGGTGATGACAACAGCTTGATAAGAAATCAACAGCATAAAGCTGGCTGCCACCACCACCATGATAAGTAGCATCATCTGAATGTCTGCTGCCCCATTAATGAATATCAAAAAATTAAAAAATATCACATCAACCACAAACGCCACCAACAACTGACGCTGTGATTTATGCTTAACCAACACAAATAAAGTCATGGCAAACAGACTAAACAGAATATAAAACATCAGTATCAACTGCTGAAGTAAAGATGGCAGTCTTACCATGATGCGTGAGGCATCATATACCAACGCATAGCTGGTAACAAACAATATCACACTGATGAACAAGCGATAAGCGTAATAAAGTAACCCAATTCTGCGTATTTGTGAAAGTGGCAAAGACAGCTTAGATTGTGTTTGCCAATGCTCAGATAAGGACTTAAATAACGCCATGATTTTTATTACCTTTTTATGGTTTGATATGCCCTTTTGCCATCATTATGTGTCATGATGAATGTATCATGATAAGTCATCATTATGGTGTTATTAACCCATGACGCATCGCCAAATGGGTAAGTTTAACATCGCTGTCCACGCCTAACTTTTCAAAAATACGATAACGATAAGTATTGACGGTTTTGACACTGACAAACAGCTGATCAGCAATTTGTTGTGGACTTTGGCAATTCACCACCATCATGGCAACTTGCTTTTCACGTTCGCTGAGTATGTCAAAGGGTGATTGGGGCGTTTCGTTTAACACAGTCTGTGCCAACTGTTCTGCCACATCACTGCTAAAATAACGGCCACCTTGAGCCACTTTTTTGATGGCTTTAATCATCTCATCAAACCCTGTGCCTTTGGTGATATAGCCATGCACACCAGCTTTTAACAACATGGACGGATACGGCTCAGCACTTAGACTGCTCACCGCCAGCACTTTAATGCCATTATCAAGTTGTAATAGTCGTTTGGTTGCTTCCACACCACCAATGTTAGGCATATTGACATCTAACAGCACCACGTTGGGGCGTAATTGGCGAGCCAACTGTAAGGCGGTGCTGCCATCACCAGCTTCTGCCACCACGTTGATGTCTGCATGGTCATGCAACATGTGACTGATGCCAGTACGCACCAAATCATGATCATCAACCACCATCACTGTAATCATAATTGTGTCTCTTTTAGTTACTGTATGGATTAGTTACCGTGAATTTATTTGCTATTTATTATAACATCTGTGCCATCAGAACTTGATGGATTAGCCGACAAGTCATATTTTTATGATTTATTGCTTAAATTTATCGTAACGTTGGATTTTTTTTATACATATTTTGTGTGGTTGAAAATGATTCACTCAATCATGAATAAAATCATGAATAAATCAATAGATATGATGCGTGGTGGTTAACACAGTTGCTTTAGGTCAAACGACTTGACACAGTTTGACACACAGTAAATTTACACAAAATAACAAAGTTAATCTCTGTAACAAACCAGCAAGAAAATCTGAAAAATCAAGGTTTGTGATGATAAGAGACTTGTAAAATACATGATGATAAGTTATGTTATTCACATAATTTAACACACGATTTAACATTGGTTTTTTACCAATAACACATGTGGTTGATTGATACTGATGTGATTAATTTGATGTGATTAATTATGGTAAGAAGCAGATGGTAAGAAGCAATGACACAATAATTGATGTTGTTTAAAATTGACGGTTATTTTTTGTGATTTAGATATTTATTCAGACATTATGGCATGGCATCAACAAGGAAAGCTCAGCATGGCAAACACAACCCCATCTTTTGACAACACCACAGCGCAGGCAAGAAAAACCGCTTTTTTAACGTCAATGATATCGGTTGGGGCGATATGCTTATCAACCACAGCACAAGCAGGTTTAAGCATCAATGGTGTCGACCAAGCATCACCCCAAACATCACAAGGCCGCATTGCTTGGGGTGGTTCAGATAATCTAGAACGTGCTCGTAGCATTATGTACAACAACAGTGATGGTGGCACTGGCTATGGTGGCAAAAACACTCATGCCAACAACATCACCGCTTATTCTTATCCCAGTGAACCACGAAACTTTGCCAATTATAATGCCTTTGAAGAACTTGCCATCAGCACAGGCTCTCGTGGGGTCATGGTCTATGACTTAAGCACAGGGCGTAGTATCTATGAAAAAAATGCCCATCAATCTCGCCCGATTGCCTCTATTTCTAAAATCATGACGGCGATGGTTTTGCTAGATGCTGAGCAAAATATGGGCGAAGAGATTGTGCTTGAGCCAATTGATTTTGTAGGACCAAAAAAATCATCATCACGCCTACAATCTGGCGATCGTATGAATCGTGCTGAATTGATACTGATGATGCTGATGAAATCTGAAAATCCAGCAGCCAAAACATTGGCACGCCATTATCCGGGGGGGTATGGTGCCTTTATCCAAGCCATGAATCAAAAAGCTCAATCATTGGGCATGACATCTACCTACTTTGGTGATCCAACAGGGCTGGATAAGCGCAACGTGGCATCACCCAGTGACTTGGTCAAACTGGTGCAAGCAGCAGGGCAATATGATGTGATTAGAAGCTTTTCAACCACACCAAAGTATGATTTTTATGTTTCGAATTATAGCAGTGGCAACCGTCGCTATTATGCCACGAATACAAATTATTTGGTGAAAGATAAACTATACCCAATTGGCATCTCTAAGACAGGATTTATTAGCGAGGCGGGTCGTTGTGTGGTGATGGAAACTCGCATTAACAACCGCCCTGCGGTGGTGGTGCTGTTGGGTGCAGACAGCTCAGCGATACGTTGGCGTGATGCAGAAAACATTATCCAAAGTTTATCGATGCGTCGTTATACCTAAATATACTTAAACCATGCCCCAATTCATACACCAACCACTGCCCATACACCAACCACTGCCCATACACCAACCACTAAATGCCCCCATTTATTGGGCATGCTGCATACATAAAGTGGCGTATGGCACGGCTTCAAGCCGTTTAGGCTCAATGGCTTCCTCGCAGACGCTACATTCGCCATAAGTGCCATTTTCAATTTGGCTTAGGGCGTTATAGACGTGTTGTAACTCTTGCTTGGCTTCAACCAGCAAGTTTTTACGCATGTCATTATCTCGCATGGCAATGGCTTGGTCATCCCAATGTTCGTTCAACTCATCTTGAGGATTATATAAATGGTCTTCAATTTTGCGAATACGAGTCAGCAACTCTTCTTTTAAGCTCTCTAAAGTCTGTTTGGCTTGACCATGGTCGTTGTTCATGTTAGCTCCTTGTTTTGTGTCTTGTCGCATGCCTTTTTTTTGTTTCATCATGATGCTGTCAAACATCATGTTATCAATGTCATCTGATGATTTTTTTGCAAGTGGTTTGTATTATATCATAAATTGGCATCATGATTTGGTGAAGAAATTTCTTAAGCCAATTCTTGAGTGTGTTAACATGATAAAATAGTTAACAATTCACATAATCGACTGGATTTGCTGTTATGAATTACCGACATGCCTATCACGCAGGCAATTTTGCAGACGTTGTCAAGCACATTTTATTGATACAACTGCTCACCCAAATGAATCATAAAGGTAAGCCTTACTATGTACTAGATGCCTATGGTGGTCGTGGCTTATATTCCTTAAAAAGTAACGAAGCCACCGCCACCAACGAATCTAAAAACGGCATTGGCAAACTTGAGCAAGCTGTCCACGCCCAGCAGAGCAACCAACCAATGCCATCAGCAATCACAACCTATCTTGAACAACTTGCTCAAGCTCGGCAGTTTTATGACAAACATGTCTATCCAGGTTCTCCTTGGTGGATAGCCAACAATGCCCAAAATAACAATGCCCAAAATCAAGACATTCTTATCCGAGCAGAAGCCTTTGAACAACATGCCGATGAATTTGATGCCTTAAACTATCAACTTCACCAATTACCCATTGGGGTTCATCATCGTGATGCTTACGAAGGAATCATGGGCGTTATCCCCCCCAAAGAACGCCGAGGCATGGTGTTTATTGACCCACCGTTTGAACAAGAACATAAAGATTTTAGCACCCTGGTTACCTTATTAGAATTGGCATACCATAAATGGCAACAGGGTATCTATGTGTTATGGTATCCCATTAAAAATATAGATGCCGTACAAATTTTTCATAAAAAAATGAAACGCACAGGCATCAAACGTCAGCTGATTTGTGAACTGAATGCCTATCCTGTTGACGTGCCAGTCGGATTGAGTGGCACAGGCATGTTGATTATTAACCCACCTTGGCAGTTTGACCGTCATGCCAAAGACATCACAAGTTATCTTGCCCCCATATTAAAAGCGAATGATGCCCCTGCCATGACTGCCGAACAGAGCCATCAAGTCAAATGGTTGGTTGGTGAATAAAGCAAAAAATGAATAAAGCAAAAAATCACGACATCACGATGACACAGTACTCATCTCACATGGCTGACAACCCAAATCGTTTAAAATCAGTCGTTTAAAATCAGTCGTTTAAAATCAGTCACTTAAAATCAATCGTTTAAAACCAAATCGTTTAAAAGACACCACCATGACAGAGCCAACAACCTCCAAACTCAACAGCACCACACACAAAAACAACACCACATATCATGCCGATACCGAACACGAACACAATCTTCGGTTAGCAGACACTGATGACTATGACGGATTGACTTTTGAAGTCATCGAAAATGAAGCACACACCAATGGACAACGTGCCAGTCGTGGCGTTTATCTTGTTCCCAATCTCATCACCACCATCTCACTCTTATCTGGATTTTTTTCCATCTTATCAAGTACCAATGGACAATTTTACAAAGCTGCATTGGCAATTTTTTTATCTGCCATCTTAGACGGTATGGACGGACGAGTCGCAAGAATGCTCAACGCCCAAAGTCCTTTTGGCGAACAGTTTGACTCACTTGCTGACATGTTGGCGTTTGGTGTTGCCCCAGCCATCTTAATTTATAGCTACGCTTTAAGCGGATTTGGACGCATTGGCATCGCCTGTGCTTTTGTTTTTACAGCCTGTGCGGCATTTCGTTTGGCACGCTTCAACGTACAAATTGGTGTGGTTGATAAAAAATATTTTGTTGGCTTAGCCAGCCCTTTAGCCGCCATTTTGGTTACCAGCTTTGTCATGGTTGCCATTGATCACAGTGAATTGGTTGGCACCTATGGTCTGACCATCTCCATCATTGCAGCGGTTTGGGTGGTTGTCTGTGGTTTACTGATGGTCAGTAATGTTAAATACCATAGCTTTAAAGAATTTGATAAACGCAAAGTTCCCTTTGTCGCCCTTATCGTTGCTGTCCTTGTGATGGGCATTGTCATCAATGACATTCCTGTCGGCATCCTTGCCATTGGCATCATCTATGCCATTTCAGGATTTATCACCACCATTAAACAAAAAATACAGTCAAAACAATAGCTCCCGGCTGACACCTGCCATCAGCCAGGCACAAAAAACAGAATTTTTTTAAAAACCCCCTTGACACCGT
>ERZ1023396.76-NODE-76-length-53281-cov-6.486811_pt1 | contig 53281 bp, 53 predicted proteins | sample MGYA00380504_ERZ1023396 | MGnify/ENA primary metagenome ERZ1023396 (study PRJEB33173, sample SAMEA4830410) | metagenome | study: EMG produced TPA metagenomics assembly of the PRJEB25223 data set...
AGCAGCCTAGAACATAGTGTTTTTATTAAGTTCTCATTCTAAGGGTTCAGCGCCACTATAACCTAAGGCTTGTTTACGTACATACGAGTACATTGTGCTCGTACATTTTTATATTGTTCGTATATTTAATAACTTAAATATTAATAATTATTCGATGCCTCTACGCATTTTTTCTGCTAATAACGTATTATTTAACACCATAGTAATTGTCATTGGGCCTACACCACCAGGTACAGGCGTAATAGCACCAGCGATTTGTTTTACTTCTTCATAATCTACATCACCTTTAAGCTTACCATTTTCATCTGGTGTATTACCTACATCAATAACTACAGCACCTGGCTTAACATCATCTTTAGATACGATGCCAGGACGACCAACTGCACTTACGATGATATCAGCATTTTTTAAATGTTGCTGCATATCTTTTGTTCTTGAATGCAAAATTGTCACTGAGGCATTTTTTTGTAATAGTAATTTAGATACAGGTTGACCAACGATATGACTACGGCCAATGACTACTGCATCTTTACCTTCTATATCAATATCAGCGTGATTTAATAATTCCATTATACCTAATGGCGTACATGGCACGAATGTTTGTTCATCTATATAAAGTTTACCGATATTTTCTGGGTGGAAACCGTCCACATCTTTAGCTGGATTAATGGCTTCTAAAATCTTTTGTTCACTTACTTGATCTGGTAAAGGTACTTGTACAAGAATACCACTGACACTGTCATCTTCATTTAATCGTGTTAACTCTTTTAACACATCTTCTTCAGATGTAGACTCGTCTAAATGTACAATTTCAGAAATCATACCAATTTTTTCAGCAGCTTTCTTTTTAGAGTTAACGTAACTTTGACTTGCACCATCGTTACCTACAAGTATAACTGACAGTTTTGGTGTATAACCTTTAGTTTGTAACGCTTCGACTTGATCTTTTAGACCTTGTCTATAATCTTTAGCAATTTGTTTTCCATCTAAAATTTTTGCGACCATGAAAATTTCCTCCTCTAAATTCTGAACCTCACCTTAACATTAAAACATATTAACGCTATAAAATTAAGTAAAATACGTAAATTAAATGATTTTTTGAAGTTAAAGTTCGATTTTAGATTGAAAAAGCATGATTTTGTTGTTATGCTATATCTGTAATATACATCTTAAAGTAGTAACATTTCAAATTATTGAAAGGGTGTTCAATTTGAAAGTGGCAGTAATTATGGGAAGTTCATCTGATTGGAATATCATGCAAGAAAGCTGTGCTATGTTAGAACAATTTGAAATACCATATGATAAGAAAGTAGTTTCCGCACATCGTACGCCTAAATTGATGTATGATTTTGCAACTGAAGCACGTACGAATGAGTATGATGTAATTATTGCTGGCGCAGGTGGCGCTGCACATTTACCTGGTATGGTAGCTTCTATGACGACATTACCAGTAATAGGTGTCCCAATCGAATCTAAAAGTTTAAAAGGACTAGATTCATTATTATCTATTGTGCAAATGCCAGGAGGTATTCCTGTAGCAACGACTGCAATAGGTAAAGCTGGAGCTAAAAATGCAGGTATTTTAGCAGCACGTATTTTAAGTATAAACAATAAAACAGTCCAAAAAAATTTGGAAAATTATGAAAAATCTCTTGTTGAGAAAGTGAGTGAAATGCAACGTGAACTTCAGTAACTTAAGTTTTGGTGCAACGATAGGCATCATTGGTGGCGGTCAGTTAGGCAAAATGATGGCACAATCTGCTCAACAAATGGGTTATAAAGTTATAGTGTTAGACCCTGATACAGAGTGCCCATGTCAGTATGTAGCTCATCAATTGATTAATGCGAATTATGATGATGAAGATGCATTGAATCGATTAGGTCAATTATCCGATGTCATTACTTACGAATTTGAAAATATTTCTGCACCACAATTAAAAGAATTAGTCGCAAAATACAACATTCCACAAGGGTATCAAGCTATCGAATTATTACAAGATCGTTTGTCTGAAAAACAAACTTTAAAAGAATGTGGAACACAAATTGTTCCGTTTTTATCTGTAACTTCATCTGATGAATTAATTGAAGCAAGTGAAGTGCTGGGGTATCCATTTATCGTAAAAACACGATTTGGAGGATACGACGGTAAAGGTCAAATCTTAGTGAAAGATGCGTCTTATTTAGCTGAAGTTGAACAACTTATTACACATCAAGAATGTGTCGCAGAACAATTTTTAAATCTTGAAAAAGAGGTCTCATTAACTGTAACTATTGGAAATGATAATCAAATAACGTATTTTCCATTGCAAGAAAATGAACATAGAGACCAAATCTTATTTAAAACAGTTGTACCAGCTCGCAGTGATAAAGAACAAGAGGCACGTAAGGAAGTACAAAAAATAATTAAACAAATTCATTTTGTCGGTACTTTTACAGTGGAATTCTTCATTGATAAACAAAATCACTTGTTTGTTAATGAAATAGCTCCACGACCACATAATTCAGGTCATTATTCAATTGAAGCTTGTAATTATTCACAATTTGATACGCACATTCTTGCAATTACTGGTCAAAAGTTACCTGATGACATTGAATTATTGCAACCAGCAGTAATGATGAATTTATTAGGTAAGGATTTAGATTTATTAGAAACTGAGTTTGCATATCAACCTGCATGGCATGTGCATATTTACGGTAAAACTGAGCGTAAAGCAGCACGCAAAATGGGCCATATTACAGTGTTAACAACGGACCTTGCAGCGACAGAACAACAAATGTTGAACCATTTTGAAGGGAGTAACAACTAATGACATTGCTATACGAAGGTAAAGCTAAAAAAATACATGCTACTGATACAGAAGGTATTTTACGTGTGGAATATAAAGATGAGGTTACAGCAGGGAATGGTGCAAAAAAAGATTATATCGAAGGTAAAGGACGATTAAATAATCTTATCACCTCTAAACTATTTAATTCTCTTAAACAACAAGGGTTAGAAAGCCATTTTATTGAACAAATTTCAGAGACAGAACAATTGGTACAATCTGTAGATATTATTCCATTAGAGGTTGTTGTACGCAATATTGCAGCAGGTTCAATAACTAAGCGACTAGGTTTCGATAAAGGGCATTCTTTTGAGCAACCGTTAGTTGAGTTTTTCTATAAGAATGATAAGTTAAATGACCCATTAATTACGGACGACCATGTCAAGTTGTTGCATATCGCTAATGATGATGAAATTAGCACTTTAAAAGCAGCAGCACTGAAAATTAATGAAGCATTAGTATCTATTATGGACCAAGTAGATTTACGACTTGTAGATTTTAAAATTGAATTTGGTAAAACGACAAAAGGTGACATTATTTTAGCTGATGAAATTTCTCCTGATACATGTCGTATCTGGGATAAACATAGTGATGTGAACTTCGATAAAGATGTTTATCGCGAAGATAGAGGATCAATAATAGACACTTATCAAACTTTCTTAAATAAATTGGAGGCTTTATAAAATGAAAACAATTGAATTACATGTAACTTTACAACCACAAGTATTAGACACTCAAGGACAAGCTTTAAATCGTGCTGTACATGATTTAGGCTACACGCAAGTCAACGATATTCGTGTAGGAAAATTATTATATATGACAGTAGAAGAAGCTACTGACGAAGCAGTTCACAATGTGGTAACAACATTAAGTGAAAAGTTATTTGCTAATACAGTTATTGAAGAATACAGTTATAAAGTTGTCGATGAAGGAGAGAAAGCATAATGAAATTTGCAGTGCTAAAATTTCCTGGATCAAATTGTGATAGAGACATGTATAATGCTGCTATTAAAATGGGAGCAAACGCAGAATATGTAGATTATCGAAATGAGTCACTTGCAGGTTTTGATGGCGTATTAATTCCAGGAGGATTCTCTTTTGGTGACTATTTACGTTCGGGAGCAATGGCTAGTGTGGCACCTATTATTAATGAAGTGAAACGTTTTGCAGATGAAGGAAAACCAGTGCTAGGTGTCTGTAATGGATTTCAAATTTTAACAGAAATTGGTTTGTTACCTGGGGCGTTATTGTACAACGATTCACATTTATTCGTTAGCCGAAATGAACAATTAAAAGTAGTGAATAATAACACACCATTTACTAAATTATATGCACAAGATGAACACGTTGTATACCCTGTAGCACACGGCGAAGGGCACTATTATTGTACTGAAGAAACATATGACGACTTAGTTGTTAATAATCAAATTATTTTAACTTATGTCGATAATCCCAATGGCTCTTTTAATGATATTGCAGGGATTGTAAATAAAAAAGGAAATGTATGTGGCATGATGCCGCACCCAGAACGTGCACTTGAATCAATTTTAGGTACTGACAGTGGCGTGAAATTATTTGAAGCGATGGTAAATAGTTGGAGGGAACAAAATGTCTAAGTTTATTGAACCAAGTGTAGAAGAAATCAAGTTAGAGCAACTATATAAAGACATGGGATTAAGTGATTCTGAATATGAACATGTTTGTGAAATCTTAGGTAGAGAACCAAATTTCACAGAAGTTGGTATTTTTTCTGTAATGTGGAGTGAGCATTGTTCTTATAAGCACTCTAAACCGTTTTTAAAACAATTTCCAACAACAGGTGAGCACGTTTTAATGGGACCTGGTGAAGGTGCTGGTGTGGTTGATATTGGTGATAATCAAGCGGTTGTTTTTAAAGTAGAGTCACACAATCATCCTTCTGCTGTAGAGCCATATCAAGGTGCAGCGACAGGTGTAGGTGGCATAATTAGAGATATTGTGTCTATAGGTGCACGCCCAATTAATTTATTAAATAGTTTACGTTTTGGAGAATTGACTGAAAAACAAAACCGTCGACTATTACGCGGTGTCGTAGCTGGTATTGGAGGCTATGGTAACTGTATTGGTATACCTACAACAGCAGGTGAAATTGAATTTGATAATCGTTATGACGGCAATCCATTAGTTAATGCGATGTGTGTAGGTATTATCGATCATGATATGGTTCAAAAAGGAACTGCTAAAGGTATCGGAAATTCAGTTATTTATGTTGGTTTAAAGACTGGGAGAGATGGTATTCATGGAGCGACTTTTGCATCTGAAGAATTGAGTGAAGATAGTGAAAGTAAAAGACCATCAGTGCAAATTGGTGATCCGTTTGTCGGCAAAAAACTAATGGAAGCAACGTTAGAGGCTATCACATTTGATGAATTAGTTGGTATCCAAGATATGGGTGCGGCTGGTTTAACATCATCTTCTTCTGAAATGGCAGCAAAAGGTGGCAATGGCTTACACTTACGTTTAGAACAAGTACCAACAAGAGAACAAGGAATTTCACCATATGAAATGATGTTGTCAGAAACACAAGAGCGTATGTTATTAGTCGTTGAAAAAGGTACAGAACAAAAATTCTTAGATTTATTCGACAAACATGAATTAGATAGTGCAGTTATTGGTGAAGTGACTGACACAGATCGTTTTGTATTAACTTATGAAGATGAAGTGTATGCTGATATTCCGGTAGAACCACTTGCTGATGAAGCACCAGTATATATTTTAGAAGGTGAACATAAAGACTATAATACGAGCACGAATGACTACAGTGATATAGATGTAGATGAAGTATTTAATAAATTAATTGCACACCCAACAATTGCATCAAAACACTATTTATATGAACAGTACGATCAACAAGTTGGTGCTAATACAATTGTGAAACCAGGATTACAAGCTTCAGTTGTACGTGTTGAAGGTACTTCTAAAGCGATTGCTTCTACTATTGATGGAGAAGCACGTTACGTATTTAATCAGCCTTATGAAGGTGGCAAAATGGTTGTAGCTGAAGCATATCGTAATTTAATTGCTGTAGGTGCAACGCCATTAGCAATGACGGATTGTTTAAATTATGGTTCGCCTGAGAAAAAAGAAATCTACCAACAATTAATTGATTCAACTAAAGGTATGGCAGAAGCGTGTGAAATTTTGCAAACTCCGGTTGTTTCAGGAAATGTGTCACTATATAACGAAACAAAAGGGACTTCCATTTTCCCAACTCCTGTAGTAGGAATGGTGGGATTAATTGAAGATATTGACTATCTAAATGACTTTACACCTAAAGCAGGACAAGCAATATATGTTGTTGGTGATACAGGTAATGACTTTGGTGGAAGTCAGATCGAGAAATTAATTTATAATGAGGTAAATCATGAATCTGAAGCCATTGATTTATCTGAAGAGGTAGCTAAAGGCGAAGAGATAAAACAATTCATAAGAACAGGCCAGGCAGCTCATGTACAAACAGTTGGTAAAGGTGGCTTAGCTATAACGTTAGCTAAAATCAGTGCGCATTATAATTTAGGTATTGCTGCTCAAATAGCATTAACAGAGAGTCAATTATTTAGCGAAACACAAGGTCGTTATATTGTTGTTGCTAAAGAAGGTGCAGAAATCAACCTAACTAATGCAGTAAAAATAGGTCATTTAACAGAAGATGAAACATTTGAAGTGGCTACCGATAAAGTTACAATTCAACGCAAAGTGTCTGAGCTCAAGGCACAATGGGAAGGAGCAATCTCTCAATGTATGACATCCACGGATTAAATGAAGAATGCGGACTTTTTGGCATTTGGAACCATACTGAATCAGCGCATTTAACATATATGGGATTACAAAGCTTACAACACCGAGGACAAGAAGGTGCAGGTATCGTTTGTTCAAATGGACAAAACTTAATTGGTGAACGTGGATTAGGATTACTCACTGAAGCTTTATCGCAACAAGAATTAGCGACATTTCAAGGATATCAGCATGCTATTGGTCATGTACGTTATGCGACTTCTGGTAATAAAGGTATCGAAAACATTCAACCATTTTTATATCATTTTTATGATATGAGCGTTGGTGTTTGTCATAACGGTAATTTAATTAATGCTCAAAGTTTAAGAAAAGAATTGGAACAACAAGGCGCAATTTTCCACTCATCGTCTGATACTGAGGTTATTATGCATTTAATTAGACGAAGTAAACAACCTACTTTTGAAAGTGCATTAACTGAAAGTCTGCGTACGATTAAAGGTGGTTTCACATTTGCTTTACTTACAAAGGATGCATTATATGGTGCGGTAGATCCAAATGCAATTCGACCATTGGTTGTTGGAAAATTACAAACTGGTGAATATGTCATTGCAAGTGAAACATGTGCTATTGATGTTTTAGGTGGAGAATTTGTTCGTGATATTCATGCTGGTGAGTATGTAGTGATTAATGATGATGGTATTAGAGTCGAATCTTATACTACAGAAACAACAACAGCAATTTCAGCTATGGAATATATTTATTTTGCACGCCCAGATTCAACAATTGCAGGAAAAAACGTTCATGCTGTACGTAAAATGTCAGGTAAACGTTTAGCTGAAGAAAGTCCAGTAGAGGACGCTGATATGGTAATAGGAGTACCTAATTCCTCATTGTCGGCGGCTACTGGTTATGCTGAAGCTATGAATTTACCATATGAAATGGGATTAATTAAAAATCAATATGTTGCACGTACGTTTATTCAACCGACACAAGAGTTACGTGAACAAGGTGTACGCGTGAAATTATCGGCAGTAAAAGATATTGTTCACGGTAAAAATATAGTTATGGTTGATGATTCAATAGTAAGAGGTACGACATCTAAACGAATTGTACGTTTATTAAAAGATGCAGGGGCAAAATCTGTCCATGTCAGAATAGCTTCTCCAGAATTTATGTTCCCAAGTTTTTATGGTATTGATGTGTCGACAACTGCTGAATTAATTTCCGCTAATAAATCGCCAGAAGAAATTAAAGACTATATTGAAGCAGAATCATTAGCTTATTTATCGGTTGACGGCCTTATAGAATCAATCGGTATCGATGAGGATGTACCATATCATGGCTTATGTGTTGAAAGTTTTACTGGTGATTATCCAGCTGGATTATATGATTACGAAGAACGTTATTTTGCAAGTTTGAGTGAACGACAAAAGGCATTTTTAGCACAAAATACACAATACTTTGATAAGGCGGGGAATCAATATGTCTAATGCATATCAACAAGCTGGAGTAGATATCCATGCAGGTTACGAAGCGGTAGAGCGTATTTCTAGTCATGTGAAAAGAACGATGAGAAAAGAAGTACTAGGTGGATTAGGTGGGTTTGGAGCCACTTTTGATTTATCTCAACTTAATATGAAAGCCCCGTTGCTTGTATCTGGAACTGATGGTGTAGGTACAAAACTTAAATTAGCCATAGATTATAATAAGCACGACACGATCGGTATTGACGCAGTAGCGATGTGTGTGAATGATATTTTGACGACAGGTGCAGAACCGTTATATTTTTTAGATTATATTGCAACTAATAAAGTCGTTCCTGAAGTCATCGAACAAATTGTAAAAGGTGTAAGTGATGGTTGCGAAGAAACACATACCGCACTAATTGGTGGAGAAACTGCTGAAATGGGTGAAATGTATCATGAAGGAGAATATGATTTAGCCGGTTTTGCAGTTGGAGCTGTTGAAAAAGATGATTATATAGATGGATCAAACGTCCAACCCGGACAAGTTATTATAGGTTTAGCATCAAGTGGCATTCATTCCAATGGTTATAGTTTAGTCCGTCAATTGATAGCTAAAGCTAATGTTCAAATGACGGATAAGTTTACAGCTGATGAATCATATTTAGAAACATTATTAAAACCAACACGATTATACGTAAACCCAGTATTAGAGGTAATTAAAAAGTATCCAGTACATGCGATGACACATATAACAGGCGGTGGTTTTTATGAAAATATTCCGCGTGCACTTCCAGAAGGTGTTACTGCCAATATTGATGTGACAACATTCCCTACGCCTAAGATTTTTGACTGGTTACAAGAGCAAGGTGAGATTAGTACTGAAGAAATGTATAACATTTTTAATATGGGTATTGGCTTTACACTTGTAGTAGATGCAGCAAATAGTAAAGCGGTAATTAAGCACATTAAACGACATAATATTGAAGCATTCGAAATTGGTACGATTACATCAGGTGATGAACCAATTCAATTAACGGGGGTTAAAGCGTGACTAAAGTAGCAATATTTGCGTCAGGTTCTGGAAGTAATTTTGAGAATATTATGAGCAAAATTCATCAAGGTCAATTAGAACATATCGAAGTAACAGCGCTATATACGGATCAAGTTAGTGCATATTGTATTGAACGTGCGAGAGATTTTAACTTGGATGTGCATATTAATGAACTCAAAAATTTTGACTCTAAAGCTGATTATGAACGTAAAATTTTAGAATGGTTAACTGCTGAAAAAGTTGAATGGATTATTCTAGCAGGTTATATGAAATTAATTGGTACTGAAATGTTAAATGCATATAATGGAAGAATTTTAAATATCCATCCTTCATTGTTGCCAAAATATAAAGGTAAGGATGCAGTAGGACAAGCACTTGCCAGTGAGGATGATATTACTGGAACAACAGTACATTATGTTGATAGTGGTATGGATACTGGGGAAATTATAGAGCAACGTCAGTGTCCAATTTATCCTACTGATTCAAAAGAAGAATTAGAAGAGCGCATCAAAAAATTAGAACATGAGCTTTATCCAAAAGTCATTGCAGATATTATTCAATAAGAGGTGTAGATAACATGAAAAAAGCAGTATTAAGTGTTTCTAACAAAAGAGGCATTGTAGAATTCGCACAATCATTAACAGAATTAGATTATGAATTATATTCAACTGGCGGTACTATGAAAGCTATCCAAGAAGCGGGTGTAGCTGTAAAATCTATTTCTGAATTAACACAATTCGATGAAATTATGGATGGTCGAGTGAAAACATTACATCCAGCGGTACACGGTGGTATTTTAGCTGATCGTGATAAACCAGAACATTTAACACAGTTAAAAGAACAAGATATCGATTTAATTGATATGGTAGTAGTCAATCTGTATCCTTTTAAAGAAACTGTGGCTAACCCTGATGTGACTGAAGCAGATGCAATTGAAAATATTGATATAGGTGGACCAACAATGTTGCGAGCAGCTGCCAAAAACTTTAAACATGTAACGACTATTGTACATCCTTCTGATTATAATGAAGTTATTGAACGTTTAAAAAATGACAATTTGGATGCCGCATATCGCAAGTCCTTAATGGTTAAAGTTTTTGAACATACAAATGAGTATGATGCAGCTATTGTAGAATTCTTTAATCAAAGTAAAGAAACGCTACGATATGGTGAAAACCCTCAACAGTCTGCACATTTTGTACGTACATCGAATGCTAAGCAAACACTTGGAGGCGCTAAACAATTACACGGGAAGCAATTAAGTTATAACAATATAAAAGATGCAGATGCAGCACTTGCATTAGTTAAAGAATTTCAGCAACCTACAGCAGTAGCTGTTAAACATATGAATCCATGTGGTGTGGGTATTGGTAATACAATTGACGAAGCATTTCAACATGCTTTTGAAGCAGATAGTCAATCCATTTTTGGTGGCATTGTCGCTTTAAATCATACTGTGGGCGAATCATTAGCAACAAAATTACATGAAATTTTCTTGGAAGTTGTAATTGCGCCTAAATTTACAGATGAAGCATTATCGATTTTAAGTCAAAAAAAGAATATCCGTTTATTAGAAATTGATATGACGTTAGATAAAAATGAACAAGAAGTCGTATCTGTATCTGGTGGTTATTTAGTTCAAGACAAAGACAATGTGGCAATTAAGCGTGAAGATATAGCAGTAGTAACTAATGAGACACCTACGGAAGCACAGTGGGAAGCAATGTTATTAGGCTGGAAAGTTGTTGCATCTGTTAAAAGTAATGCAGTAATTTTAAGTAATGCGAAACAAACTGTCGGTATCGGTGCTGGACAGATGAATCGTGTGGGCTCGGCTCAAATTGCTATTGAGCGCGCAATCGAAATTAATGATGATGTCGTTATGGTTTCAGATGGCTTTTTCCCAATGGATGATACAGTAGAACTCGCTGCACAACATGGTATTAAGGCAATAATTCAACCTGGTGGTTCGATTAAAGACCAAGCCTCAATCGATATGGCTAATAAACATGGTATTGCTATGGTGACAACAGGCGTGCGTCACTTTAAACATTAATATACAGGGGGACACCACAAATGAATGTACTTGTTATTGGTACAGGAGGTAGGGAGCATGCAATTGCTCATAAATTGAAGCAATCTGATTTAGTAAAACATATCTTTGCTATTCCAGGCAATGATGCAATGACAAATATAGCTGAGGTGCATACTGAAATTGCTGAAACAGCGCATAATGAAATTGTGGCATTTGCTAAAGCGCACGACATCGAGTGGACTATTATTGGACCTGAACAACCATTGACTGAAGGTCTTGCTGATCAATTACGTCAAGAAAATATTAAAGTGTTTGGCCCAAGTAAAGCAGCAGCACAAATTGAAGGTTCGAAACTTTTTGCTAAACAAATAATGGAAAGACACAATATTCCTACGGCAACTTATAAGGAAATCGACACTAAAACACAAGCGCTAGAATATATTAAGCAGTGTGACTATCCTATAGTGTTGAAAAAAGATGGTTTAGCAGCAGGAAAAGGGGTCATTATTGCTGAAAACATAGAGCAGGCTCAAAGTGGAGTAGAAACGCTTTATCCCGAAGAGCAGGGCTTAGTAGTTTTTGAAACGTTTTTAGAAGGTGAAGAATTTTCATTGATGACTTTTGTTAATGGCGATTATGCTGTACCTTTTGACTGTATTGCTCAAGATCATAAGCGAGCTTTTGATAATGACCAGGGACCGAATACTGGAGGTATGGGTGCGTATTGTCCTGTACCACATATTGGTGCTGACATTTTGCAACAAACGAATGAAACAATTGCACAACCAATAGCTAAAGCTTTGCATGATGAAGGTTATCCTTTCTTTGGCGTATTATATATTGGTGCTATTATTACGGCAGATGGTCCAAAAGTGATTGAATTTAATGCTCGTTTTGGTGATCCGGAAGCGCAAGTATTATTGGCGAGAATGGACAGCGATTTAATGCAACATATTGTTGAGTTAGAGCAAAAGGCGCCGATTGAATTTAAATGGAAAGACAATGCTGTAGTTGGTGTGATGCTTGCTTCTAAAGGCTACCCAGGTAGCTATGAAAAAGGCCAATTAGTATCTGGATTTGATTTAGATGGCACATACTTTGTGAGTGGATTGAAGCTGCAGCAGGAACAGTATGTTACAAGTGGTGGTCGTGTTATCTTGGCATTAGGCGAAGGCGTGTCTATAGATAAAGCGAAAGAACAAGCGTATCAAGCAGTAAAACGAATTAACAGTGATGCTTTGTTTTATCGTCAAGATATAAGTAATAAAGCACTGAGATAATACGTTTAGTAGTTTTTTAATTTTAGTCATTAAATGTGGTAAAGGTATAGAGCTCATTATAATAAGGACCCATTCATTTTAGATGAATGGGTCCTTTTGGTTTTAGATATTAGTAAAATTAAATGCTGCTGTTACTTGCTAATTTAAACTGGTATCAATGTTCGAATGGTCGGTTAATAAATATTAGAAATTCTCACATCATGAATACCAGTAATAGGGAAAAAGTGAGCACCTAGCATAGCTAATACTATACATAGTATTACAACTACAAAAGTTAAAATATCTTTATATGAAAAGGTCGTATGATAATAATACGTTCTTGGACCACTTCGAAATCCTTTCTTTTCCATAGCTACAGATAATTGATGTGCTTTTCTAATATTTTGACTGAGTAATGGTATCAATAAATGTTTAATTCTATTAATACCTCGGTAGTTTTTAGCTGGTATCATTTGATAACGCATTTTTAGTGAACGTTGCAATTGAATTAATGAGCTTATCATTAATGGAACCATTCGAAATGCCGCCATAAAGGCATATGCAACTTTAGGTTTTACTTTCAAATGTTGCATTAAACTATAAAATATCATCACAATTTGTGAAGTAAAAGCTATCAATATACCAAATAGTGAAACTGTTAATGTTCTAAGCATCAAATGTAAACCACGAATTAAACTTTCGCTACTTATTTGAATAAAACCGAATTTGAATAATACATGAGTGCCATCACCATAAAAAATCATGAATAGGGCAGATATCAGGCTGAAGAACAGAGTAAACATAACAAATATTAAGGTGATATATAGACGTACACCATTACATATTAGTAGGAATATAAGCATGAATATTGCCAAATATAACATCAAATCAAATTGATGCACAAAAATGACACAGAAAAATAGTAATACGGCAATGATTAATTTAGTAATGATATTCACATCATCCATAAAAGTATGGCGGACTTTCCATAATTCAAACATGGGTTTCACCTGACAATTCTATAAGTTGTTGTTGCTCTATATGTAATCGTCTTGTAGCATAACGATTAATAATTTCAGCATCATGAGTCACCATGATAACAGTTTGACCTTCAGTGACACGTTGTTGAAATAATGAGATGAGATTAAATGTATTGTGACTATCTAAACCAAATGTCGGCTCATCTAACAATATAATATCAGCTTCAGCACTCAAGGCTGTAGCAACACTTAAGCGACGTTTTTGACCCATCGATAATTCGTAAGGATGTTGTGTCATAACATGTTCCAGACTGAGCGTTTGCAATAATTCCTTTGTTTTACGTTTAGCAGTTGCATTATCAGATTTATTGAACTGAAGCAGCACTTCATCGTATACCGAATTAGTAATAAATTGTAGTTCAGGATTTTGGTAGACTAAATAACTATATTGGGCCATGTTTTTGATTTTTTTAATACGTTTATCGTTAATATACATGTCGCCATGATATTTGATTAATTGCATAATGGACTCTAACAGAGAAGTTTTTCCGCTACCATTTGGCCCGGTAATAGTTATGAATTCACCAGGTTTAATTGACATTTTATCAATTGTTATTAATGTTTTAGCACCACGCTTAATTTCACCATTGATAAAAGTGAACAACTCTTGTTGTACAGTATCATTATTACTCAATATAGCTTTAGGGGCATGTGACCAAGCATTAGGATGCCAAACACCATATTCAGTCAATAAATCTTCATATTGTTGTAGCATCATCTGCGGTGGTGCATCTGCAATAATTTTGCCTTCATAATTGAAGAGTAAAACACGATCGATATGTTCCCATATATGAGCAACCTTATGTTCTACAATTAATACGGTTTTATCTTGCCATAAAGCTTTAATTTTAGTCCATAATTCCTGAGTTGCTGATTCATCTAACATTGCAGTAGGTTCATCCAGAAAGAGCGTTTGTGCATTTTGTAACAGTGTTTCAGCGATAGCTAATTTTTGTTTCATTCCACCACTGAGTTGACTTATAAACTGATGTGGATTGACATGCAAATCTACAGCTTTGAGCGCACTTGAAATTTTAGCATCCATTTCAGCTCTTGGGACTTGTTGGTTTTCTAAAATAAACGCCAGTTCTTCATGTACTTTTGGCATGCAAAATTGACTATCAGGATCTTGAAAAATGACACCGCTATGAGTATCAATTTCTAGCTGGTCGTATTTCATCGGTAATTCAATCAAATCAGGTACAATGCCACTTAATACATTTAAAAGCGTACTTTTTCCTGAACCAGAAGGTCCTAATAATAGTACTTTTTCACCTGTTTTAACATTGATATCTAGACCATCGAAAATTTTATGGTCAGTGTTTGGATATTTTAAACGTAAATTTTTAGCAGTTAACACGTATAGTACTCCTTATAAATTGTCATAATCTTTTTGTGAAGAAGGGCGAAATAATCTTGTAACACCTGTCTGGTCTAATGCTTTGACGATAATATATGACAATAATCCAGCTACTATGATACCGCTAATCAATCTAAAACCAATGTATAAAGCAAGATTCCAACTTGCGATTTCAGCTAAATAGCCATAAGCAAAATCTAAAGGTAATGTTACTATTGCAGCTAATAATCCTGCTAACATCGCAACCATAGCAGTACGTGATTTATATTTGAAAATTGCAAAGATAATTTCACAAGCTAATCCTTGTAGTAATGCATAAATCATTGTCGCAATATCAAAGCGACCCATGACGATTGTTTCACCTGCACCAGCAGCAAACTCAGCTAATAGTGCAATGCCTGCCTTTGGAATAATCAAATAAGCTACTATTGCTGCCATAAACCAAGCACCATAAGTTAACTCTTCGATGTGTAAACCTGAAACCTGTACAGCTTTGTAAACAAAGTTCCATATGTTGTAAATCAATGCGAATACAACTGCAATTAAGACAGTCACTAAAATTTCTGACAGTTTTAAACCTTTTGACATTTAATATTCCTCCAAAAAAACGCACAACCTCTCTAGAAGGTTGCGCGTGTAAGATTGGGCAGAACTATACTGTACTATCGTCAAAAAGTATAATTTAGCACTTTCCTACGCTAGCTTTCATCTAGATCAGGTTCAAAGGGTTTGAGGGTATACCTCATCTCAGTCACAAAACACCCCTAGTGCGAATATTAATATTTATTTTATACTTAATGTATGACTTTTACTACAGTATGTCAAGCACATTTTCTATATACAGTTAATATCACAATTTCAGTAACAATTAAAATGTTGTTAGTCAAAAATATCTTGTATGTTTTTCTTTGTTTCCTCAGAATTCTCTTGATTCTGCTCTTTTTGTTCTTTTAATTCATCTTCAACTTCTTTAGCTTTCTCTGCTGCTTTTTTATTTACGTCGTCTTTAGTCATAATACTACACTCCTTATAGTAAACTAATAGAAAAAGATGTTACACATAACTTTTACCTCGTAAAAAATATTTAAAACAATTTGATGTCATTGTTATTGCAAATTAATGTAAAAATAAGTTATTGTTAAATAATCCGAAAAATGAGTTTGAATTTTGTTGAACTGTGGAAATTTGTTTATGATACAGTTTTATATCATACTCGAGACTTATTTAATGAGTTTAATAAAGACAAGAACAAGATGTTCATATATAATGACTTTGAGGTGAATGGTATGTCGTTTCTAAAAAAACACGCCGAAATATTATATAGTTATGTTATCGGCATAGTTTCACTTTTTATGGGGATAATTATACTCATCAATTTACCATTAATAGAGAAATTAAATGGTAAAGGTAAAGTAGAATTACATATCCATAATGTGTGGGATTTTTTCAACGCTTTTTTTAGTGAAATTATAAGAGTAGTTAGTAATTATATAGGCAATTTCCCAATTATAAGTGCGATTGTAATTATCCTATTTGGCTTATTAGTAATTGGGTTAGGGTGGACGTTGTATCGTACAACTCAGTATGATTATGATATTTCGATTTTCTTTTTAGTAGTAGGAATATTATATTTTTTAATAACACTCGTTTTAATGACGCAAGTATATAGCTTTTTTGCAATTTTATTTATTTTCCCTTTTATAATTCATATTGGTTATATCGTATATAAAGATGAATTATATACACACAATAGAAAATATCATTATTTATGGATTATTTTTAGTTATGGGATAGTATATTTGCTAACGCAATTAGTGCTATATAGCAGAATTGAAAGTGATGAAATTTTAACAATTGATATATTAAGTATTAACGCATTCTTCTTAATTATGTGGTTGCTTGGACAAATGTCTATTTGGAATTTCTTATTCTTAAGAAGAGCTTTACCTTTAACTAAGCAAGAACTTGGTGAGGAAGAGCCTGAGCTTTCTAGAACAAGTAAAGATTCTATGTCTAACCAAACTAAAATTCATTGGAAAAATATTCAAGATCGTACGACAGAGTTCACACGCAAAACACGTCGTAGTGTAGATATGGAAAAAATACGTAATAAAAAAGATAAATTTGTGAAGAAATGGAAAGACATCATCGATATTCAAGAGGACGATGTACCAAATTGGATGAAAAAGCCTAAATGGCTAAAAACAGTTTATGTAGAATTGTTCTGCGGTGCATTCCTTTTATTCTTTACACTTATCGAATTTAATAATAGAAATAGTTTGTTTGTGTCAGGTGATTGGGAAATCTCACAAACACAATATGTAATAGAATGGATTACCTTGTTACTGTTAATGTTAATTATGATAGCGTATATTCTTACAACATTGACTAATTATTTAAGAAATAAATTCTATTATATTCAGTTATTTATGATTAGTATTTTATTCTTCAAGTTATTAACTGAATTCGCCAATATTATGGTGCATGGTTTACTATTATCTATTTTTATCACGCCATTATTATTCTTAATGTTGATTGCAGTAACAGTTGCATTCGTCATCAAATTGCGTGAACGTAAACAAGAATAAATAAAATAACTATACTTGAAAGATAGCTTCAAAACATAAACAAGCCTTAGGCAACAGTTCGCCTAAGGCTTGTTTTATTTATCGTTATTGGATGATTTTATTAAATAACAGTGGTTTCCATTAGCCACATCGTCATTTTTAAATATTAATAACAGTAAAAATTAGCTTGGAATAGTACTAGCCGAAGACTACAGGCTGAGGCAATGCGTGCGTATAGCGTGCACAAAAACTGCTAACAATGTGTCTACTTTCATTGCCATATTGTCCTATAACATTGCTAAATCAACAAACTAAATATACTGTTTTTGATATTTATCTAAGACTTTTGCGAATAAAGAAGCTAAAACTTGTTGGAAAAGCATACAAAATACAACAGGCATGGCAACTTTTTTAGGGAAATACGTTACAGCAATTATTATGCCGATTGGTATGTTTCTCATGCCTCCAATCAGTACTAACGTTGTAGTGATTATAGTATTTTTGAAAAGTATGTGGCTTAGTATTAAGGCTAGAGCATATCCTATTGCTGCTAAGAAGAAAACCATTAATATAATGGCTAATAAATTCCAAGTGAAATTTGTAACATATGGAGTTACGGCGCTACTATTAATAATTACTATTGCGAAAAAGCTTAATTTTGAAAATGGTGCTAAAGTAACATTAAGTTTAGATGATTTGTTTTTTAAAAATTCATTTACTAATATTCCGAATATTGAGGGAATAACAATCATTAAAATTAAACCTTTTAGGATTGAAATAGTATCTATATTTATGGATTCTCCAACTAGTACATAAAGTAAGGTAGGTAAAATGATGGGTGCTAGTAGAGTGTCAATCAAGATGATTGAGAGACCTAATGGAAAATCTCCTTTGCATATATTAATCCAAATAATACTTGTAACGCCTGTAGGGATAGCTACAGATATTACAAAACCTATTGTAAGTAAATGATCGTTAAAAACTGTTTGAGTTAAAAAAATATGCCCAAACAGGCATGAGGATATGTAAAAAAGCGATACTAAAAAGAATAATAAATGGGTGTTTGATAAACACTTTGATATCTTTAAATCTCATAGTTAGACTTCCAGCAAAAGTCATAAAAGCAAATAGCCAAGGAACTACAAAAAGTAACTGTTCTCCAATGAAATGAAAAAGAATGCCAATTACAACACAAAAAGGAGTCAGTATGGGCATCAGTTTTTGTAGTTTTTTATTAATTATATCTACCATAGTATATTTATCCCCCTTTGCTATACACTTATAGTATTAGGAAATTCATTTAGAAATAGCAATCATTTCAAATTCTCTCTTTTATCAATAGATTTATTTTAACATACAATATTAGCAGTAATTTGGGTAGACTCTTGCGGGAACAGCACTCGCCGCAAATTACATGGTGAGGCAGTGCCCGCGGAAAGCGAGCACAAAAACTGCTAATAAAAAGGGGGATTTGGCGATAGTTTTTAATTTTTTGCTATATCTACTTTAATTACCATGCTAAAATAGTAACTGCTAAATTAAATAATAATAGTAGGAAGGTTGGCATCACATATGAAAACTGCCACTTTAAATAAAGGCAAGGAAACTAAGTATAAAAATCAATATCCTTTAATTGATGAAGAAGATATATACAATCACGACCATTTGAAAGAAGGAGATTTGTTTTATTTAGTCACTGAACAAGGCACATACATTGCTACATGTTATGTAGGAAGACAGCATAAAGGACTTGGATGGGTATTATCTTATGACCAACAACAAAATATTGATATTGCATTTTTTGAAAAGCTATTTACACTCGCTAAAGAAGATAGAACTTACTTTTATAATTTAGAAGGTACGAATGCATTTAGATTATTTAATAGTGAAGGTGACGGTGTAGGTGGACTTACTATAGATAATTATAATGGCCATTTATTAATACAGTGGTACTCTAAAGGTATTTATAAATTTAAATATTTAATCTTACAAGCGATACAAAATGTATTTCAATACACATCAATTTTTGAAAAAATGAGATTTAAAGATACTGATTTCGAGGGTGGCTTTGTAACTGGAGAAGCGCCTGAATTTCCAATCGTTATAGAAGAAAACTTCGCATTTTATAATGTTAATTTAAATGATGGACTAATGACGGGTATCTTTTTAGATCAAAAAGAAGTACGTAAGAAATTACGTGATCAATTTGCGTCAAATAACAAGGTGTTGAATTTATTTAGTTATACTGGAGCATTTTCAGTTATATCAGCACCAATTGCCGAACAAACTACAAGTGTCGATTTAGCCAATCGTTCCCGTAGTTTAACTGAAGAGAACTTCGGCTTAAATAGCATTGATCCGAAATCACAATATATTTACGTAATGGATACATTTGATTTTTATAGTTATGCCGAACGTCATCAATTGTTATACGATACGATTGTTATCGATCCACCAAGCTTTGCACGTAATAAAAAGAAAACATTTTCTGTAATGAAAGATTATGACAAGTTAATTGATGGCGCTTTAAATATTCTAGCACCACAAGGTACATTACTATTATGTACCAATAATAGTGCATATTCATTAAAATCCTTTAAAAATACTGTTAAAAAGACATTAGAAGATGCTGATGTGGATTATGACATTGTAGAAGTTATGGGCTTACCTAAAGACTTTAAAACACATCCACATTACAAGCCATCTAAATATTTAAAAGCAATTTTTGTACAAGTTAAATAAAATCAGTGAAAATAGGGTAATTATGTTATTGAATGCAATATATTTGAGGAGTGAATTAAAGTGAGCATAAAAAACAAAATTACGAATAATTTAACTAATAAAGTCGGAAATAAAGTTTTAGATATTGAAGAAATTAAACAAAAAAGTAATATACCAACAACGCAACAAGAAATAGCAGATAGACGTGATCGTGCTATGGCTTTAGTCAGAAAAAAATCATTATTATCTTCTGGAGCTAGTGTGGTACCAATTCCTGGATTAGGGTTTAGTGTAGATTTAAAACTCATGAAAGATATTATAGAAGATGTGAATAAGATTTATGGTTTAGATCATAAGCAAGTAAATTCGATGGGTGACGATATAAAAGAACGTATTTATACCACTGCAGCAATTCAAGGAAGTCAATTTGTTGGCAAAAAAGTGTCTAATGCGATATTAAAAGTAGTGATTAGAGATGTTGCTAAACGAACTGCAGCGAAACAAACAAAATGGTTCCCTATAGTTGGACAAGCTATTTCTGCTTCAATAAGTTATTATTTAATGAAGAAAATCGGTGACGATCATATTGAAAAATGTGAAAAGGTTGCCCAATCTTTAGTCTAAAAAATAAATAAAATTGCAGCGTTTTCACAAATTGGCTAAAATATCCCTAGATATTATCATATCTAGGGATTAACGAATTGAATTTATAAATATAATTTGGTAATGTAAATATATAAAACTTTGTTAGGTTTTATAATAAACTAACGATTCTAACTATACGAAGGAGATATCATATTATGGAACAAAATTCATATGTAATTATTGACGAAACGGGGATTCATGCACGCCCAGCAACAATGCTTGTTCAAACAGCATCAAAATTTGATTCAGATATTCAATTAGAATACAACGGTAAAAAAGTTAACTTGAAATCTATTATGGGTGTTATGAGCTTAGGTGTAGGTAAAGATGCAGAGATCACTATCTATGCTGACGGTAGCGATGAAACTGATGCAATTACAGCAATCACTGAAGTGTTATCAAAAGAAGGATTAACTAAATAATATGCCAAACTATATTAAAGGTATCGCTGCATCAGATGGTGTAGCTATTGCGAGAGCATACTTATTAGTTGAACCTGATTTATCATTTGATAACAATAAAGTGTCAGATGTAAATGCAGAAGTCGAAAAGTTTCAAAATGCTATCAATACATCCAAAATCGAATTAACTAAAATTAGAAATAATGCTGAGCAAAATCTTGGTGCTGATAAAGCAGCGATTTTTGATGCACATTTATTAGTATTAGATGATCCAGAGTTAATTCAACCAATAGAAGAAAAAATTAATAATGAACAAGTTAACGCACCAACAGCTTTAACTGAAGTAACGGATCAGTTCATTACTATCTTTGATTCGATGGATAATGAATACATGAAAGAGCGTGCAGCTGATATTCGTGACGTAAGAAAGCGTGTACTAGCTAATCTTTTAGGCGTAGAATTACCCAATCCTAGTATGATCGATGAAAGCGTTGTTATAATTGGTAATGATTTGACACCATCTGATACAGCGCAGTTAAACAAAGAATTTGTACAAGGATTTGTAACAAACATTGGGGGAAGAACGTCACATTCAGCAATTATGAGCCGTTCTTTAGAAATCCCTGCTGTTGTTGGTTCAAAAACAATAACAGACGAAGTAAACCAAGGTGATATGGTTATTGTAGACGGTTTAACTGGGGAAGTAATTGTTGATCCTACAAGTGATGAAGTGATCGCTTATGAAAATAAACGTGAACGTTTCTTTGAAGATAAAAAAGAATTACAAAAATTGCGTGATGAAGAAACGGTTACTGTAGATGGTGTCCATGCAGAATTAGCTGCAAATATTGGTACGCCAAATGATCTTTCTGGTGTAATAGAAAATGGTGCGGAAGGTATTGGTTTATACCGTACTGAATTTTTATACATGGGTAGAGATCAGTTACCTACAGAAGATGAACAATTTGAAGCGTATAAAGAAGTTATCCAATCAATGGATGGTAAACGTGTCGTAGTACGTACATTAGATATTGGTGGAGATAAAGAACTACCATATTTAGATTTACCTGATGAAATGAATCCATTCTTAGGCTATCGTGCTATCAGATTATGTTTAGATCAACCTGAAATTTTCAGACCACAATTGCGTGCTTTACTACGTGCATCTGTTTACGGTAAATTAAATATTATGTTCCCAATGGTTGCTACAATTCAAGAATTCCGTGATGCTAAAGCAATCTTATTAGAAGAGAAAGAGAATTTAACAAATGAAGGTGTAGATGTTTCAGATGATATTGAAATCGGTATCATGGTCGAAATTCCTTCAACAGCAGCTTTAGCAGATGTTTTTGCTAAAGAAGTTGATTTCTTCAGTATTGGAACAAATGATTTAATACAATATACTATGGCAGCAGACAGAATGTCTGAACGTGTGTCATACTTGTACCAACCTTACAATCCTGCTATTTTACGTTTAGTAAAACAAGTGATTGAAGCTTCTCATAAAGAGAATAAATGGACAGGTATGTGCGGTGAAATGGCTGGAGACGAAACTGCTATTCCAATTTTATTAGGTTTAGGCTTAGATGAATTTTCTATGAGTGCGTCTTCTGTATTAAAAGCACGTAGACAAATTAAAGGTTTAAGTAAAAATGAAATGAACGAATTAGCTGAACGTGCCATTGATTGTGCAACAACAGAAGAAGTTGAAGCATTAGTACGTGAATATTCGAAATAACAAAAAAGTTTATTAAGCGATTATCGCTTAATAAACTTTTTTTGTATTTTTAAGAATTTAGAGATAAAGTATTATTTATTTTATCCATGTCGATTTGATACATTGGTTCATTATCTAATAAAATAAAAGGAGTTGCGAACGCATCATAATCCATCATTTCATGTTTATATTGACTATTTTGATTGATATTTTTTTCGATATAACTAATGTTATGCTCGGATAAATAATTTTTAATAAACGTACATGGTGGACATTCATGTTGTGTATAAATTATAATTTCAGTCAAAGCTCTACATCCTTTCCACAAGTATTTAGTTCATAATATATAGATGATACTAGAAAAATTCAACTTTGTGAATGGTCTGTGACAAGTCATTAATTTGTCACTATTATTTTCATTCTAAAATATTTCATCTTTTTAGCACGCGCGATATAATAAATAGACGTTGTGATTTTACTCACAAATATAATTAAAAGGTGATGTTATGGATTCAGTAGAATTAGCTAGATTTCTGACTGGTATGACTCTAGCAGTACACATAATATTTGCAACTATTGGCGTAGGTATGCCACTTATGTTTGCAATAGCAGAATTTTTAGGAATTAAAAATAAGGATCCTCATTACATGACATTAGCTAAACGGTGGTCAAAAGGATATACAATTACCGTAGCAGTTGGTGTTGTGACAGGTACAATTATAGGATTACAATTATCATTGTTATGGCCTACATTTATGCAAATAGGTGGCCATGTTATTGCATTACCGCTCTTTTTAGAAACGTTCGCATTCTTTTTTGAAGCAATATTTCTTAGTATATATTTATACACTTGGAAAAGATTTAAAAATAGATGGCTACATTTTCTTTTAAGTATTCCTGTTATTATTGGTGGTTCATTCTCTGCGTTATTTATAACGTCAGTAAACTCATTTATGAATACACCGGCAGGATTCGATATGAAAGACGGGAAAATGGTCAATGTTGAACCATTAGCAGCTATGTTCAACCCGTCATTTTTAGTACGTTCTTTTCATGTTGTAGCTACAGCACTAATGACTATGGCGTTCATTTTAGCAGCTATAGCAGCTTACAAAATATTAAAAAATAAATTTAAAAAAGATACAACATATCATGTTAAAGCATTAAAATTAACTATGGTGTTAGGGTTAGTATTTACTTTAGGATCTATGTTAGCTGGTGATTTATCTGCTAAATTCTTACATCAAGAGCAACCTGAAAAATTAGCAGCTTATGAATGGCATTTTGATTCGGAATCCAATGCAGATTTAGTCTTATTTGGTACTCTGGATGAAGAGACTCAAGAAGTGTCAGGGGCTATTAAAGTGCCTGGTATTTTAAGCTTTTTAGCCGATAACAGTTTTGATACTGAAGTAAAAGGCTTAAATGATTTTTCAAAATCAGTGACACCGCCGTTAATTGTACATTACTTCTTTGATATTATGGTCTTTTTAGGCGTTTTCTGTTTTGTAGTTTCTGGTATTTACGTGACGATGTTGTGTATTAAAAAATTAAGAAAATATCTTCATGTTAAACCGATGCTTTTTGGTATTTTACTAACAGGACCTGGTGCAATGTTAGCGATTGAGTCAGGTTGGTTCTTAACAGAGATGGGAAGACAGCCATGGATTTTAAGAGGCTATCTAAAAGTTGAACAAGCGGCAACTCAAGCGGGTGGACTGACTTTAGTTACCATTTTATTCGCAATTTTATACTTTGTCTTATTGGTAACGACTTCATATGTACTAATCAGAATGTTTAAAGAGAAGCCCGCGTATCAAGAATTTGAAGCTATTGCTAATGAAAGAGGTGAGAAATAATGGTATTTGCACATATTGGAATAATCGTTTTATGGCTATTCTTATTTTGTTATATTATTATTGCCTCTATAGATTTTGGTGCAGGTTTCTTTGCTTTACACGCTAAGATTACTAAACAAGATAAAAAAATTAATCATTTGATTTCACGATATTTAAATCCGGTATGGGAAGTAACAAATGTCTTCTTTGTGTTTTTCTTCGTAGGCATTGTAGGGTTCTTCCCAGATTCTGCCAAATACTTTGGTACGGTTTTACTCATTCCTGCATCTATTGCGTTAATTTTAATAACTATACGCGGTAGTTTCTATGCGTTTGAAAACTATGGCCAAGACTCTAAATTGCAATGGCTAGCTTTATATGGATTAACTGGCTTGTTTATTCCAGCATCATTGGCAACTGCATTAACCATTTCAGAAGGTGGCTTTGTGATTCAGAAAGGAAATCAGATTGATTTAGATTGGGTAGAGTTATTATTAAGTCCATTTTCATGGTCAGTAGTATTTTTAGCTGTTATCTCAGTGTTATATATTTCATCTGGTTTCTTAACGTTTTATGCACATAAAGCAAAAGATAGCAAAGCTTATCAGTTATTAAGGTATTGGTTTTTATTCTGGGGTCCACCAATGCTCGCAATATCACTCTTCGTCTTTTTATCATTAAGAGTGCAAAATGAAGGGCATTTTGTAACAGCAGTTACTGATTATTGGTGGATGTTCTTACTAAGTTTAATTTGTTTTACTGTCGCTATGCTGTTTACGTTACAAAAAAAATGGCATGGTTGGGCATTCATATTAGTCATTTTCCAAATGGGATTCGCTTTCTTTGGATACGGTATTAGTAAATTACCTTATTTATTATACCCAATGGTCAAACTTGATCATGCAGTTGTAAATGATAATATGGCAATAGCATTAACCATTTCATTTATTTTAGGTTTACTTTTACTCATACCATCGTTAATATTATTATTGAAATTGTTTGTTTTTGATAAGGAATATGTAGAAGGTAAAAAATAAACAATAAAATTGATTCATAGACTAAAAAAGATTGAGCAATTAACTTAGCGTGATTGCTCAACTTTTTATACTTTGTTGTTAATGGAGGACGCATATGGAAAAAGAATATGTGGTTATAGGTTTAGGTCGCTTTGGCGGGAGCATCGTTAGGGAACTCAATGCTTTAGATATGGATGTTATGGCAATTGATTCAGACGAAGCACGTGTAAATGAATATAGTGAAATTGCTACACATGCAGTTGTTGCAGATACAACAGATGAAGCTGTGATGAAAAGTTTGGGAATTAGAAACTTTGATCATGTTATAGTAGCAATTGGTGAAAATATTCAATCTAGTACGTTAACAACGTTAATACTGAAAGAACTTGGTGTGAAAAAGGTAACAGCTAAAGCGCAAAATGATTATCATGCTAAAATTTTAAATAAAATTGGTGCCGATACAGTCGTGCACCCTGAACGTGATATGGGTAGACGTATCGCACATAATGTAGCAAGTGCTAGTGTATTGGATTATTTAGAATTAGCTGACGAACACTCAATTGTTGAAATAAAAGCGAGTGAAAAAATGGCTGGCAAAACAATAATTGATTTAGACATAAGAGCACAATTTGGTATTAGTATTATTGCAGTAAAACGAGGAAGAGAAATTTTAGTGTCACCAGATCCGAATGAAAATATTGAAATAGGCGATATTTTAATAATGATAGGTCATGATAATGATTTAAATCGTTTCGAGAAAAAGGTAGTACGCTAAAATAGCATTTAAAAAAAGCCTAGTACAGTTGATGTACTAGGCTACTTTTTATTATGATTCTGATTGATTTTTATCTGTTTCTTTTGTTGGTGTTTCTTTTTTTACTGGTTTACTTTTAGGTTTAAACGTTTTTTTATTTTGTGTTGGTTTACGATCTTTGTTGTTGTTTTTACGTTTAGGACTTGGTTTTGCTTTTGGTTTTGTTGATGTTGTAGCAACATCGTCACCTTCGTTTACTTTCATAATGACTGGTAGTATCATTGGTTTTCTTGCCGTTTTTTCATAGAGATACGGTTGTAACGTTTCAATGATTGAAGACTTAATTTGATGCCATTGAATATCTTTATTTTGATTTAATTTAGCAATGACATCTGTTTTTATTTTACGCTGTGCATCATATATTAACTGACCTGATTCACGCATATAAACAAAGCCTCGTGAAATAATATCAGGACCAGATAGTAATTGATTAGTATCAAAATCAATGCTGACTACAACAATAACTAAACCTTCCTCAGAAAGTAACTTACGATCACGGATAACTACATTTCCGATGTCACCAATACCACTTCCATCAACTAAAACATTACCAGATGGTATGCGTCCTGCTTTACGTGCAGAATCTTTAGTAAGTGCTAGAACATCACCGATATCAAAGATAAAGACATTGTCAGGAGCTACACCACATTCAATACCAGATTGACCGTGGGCTTGTAACATTCTATATTCACCATGAATTGGTAAAAAGAATTTAGGTCTGATTAAACGTAACATTAATTGTTGATCTCCTTGAGATCCGTGGCCAGAAGTGTGAATGTTCGAAACTTTATTATGGATAACTTCTGCACCAGCACGATAAAGTGAATTAATTGTACGATTAATACTCTTAGTATTACCTGGAATAGGCGATGAACTAAATACTACTGTATCTTCAGGAATGATTTTAATTTGTTTATGTGTTCCATTAGCAATTCGAGAAAGTGCAGCCATAGGTTCACCTTGTGAACCAGTACATAAAATTAGTAGTTTGTGTTTTGGAATACTGTTAATTTTATTAGGTTCAACGAACGTTTCAGGTGGGGCTTTAATATAACCAAGCTCCATACCAATTTTAATATTATTTTCCATAGAACGACCAAAAGTTACAATTTTGCGATCGTACTTAATTGCTGCTTCCACTGCTTGTTGTACACGGTAAATGTTAGAAGCAAATGTCGCAAAGATAATACGACCTGTACAATTTCTGAAAATTTTATCTACATTTTGTCCTACTTCACGTTCACTTAATGTGAAATCAGGTACCAATGCATTTGTTGAATCTGAAAGTAAGCATAGTACACCTTCATCACCTAAGCGCGCCATTTTTCCAATGTTTGCTGGCTCACCTACAGGTGTAAAATCAAACTTGAAATCTCCAGTATGCACGATATTACCCTCAGGTGTATTAACAATAACACCATAAGCTTCAGGAATACTGTGCGTAGTTAAATAGAATGAAATTTCAAAGTGTTTCGATTTGATAACACTGCTTTCATCAATTTCAATTAATTTGGTAGTTCTTAATAAATGATGTTCTTCTAGTTTATTTCTAATAAGACCTAAAGCTAAAGGACCACCATAGATAGGCACATTTATTTTCTTTAAAAGGTAGGGCACACCACCTATATGGTCTTCGTGACCATGAGTAATAAATAGACCAACAATCTTATCTTGATTTTGTTCGAGATAAGTATAGTCAGGAATTACGTAATCAATACCGAGTAAATTATCATCTGGGAATTTAATACCTGCATCGATAATTACGATTTCATCCTGATACTCAATGGCATAAGTGTTTTTTCCGACCTCACCTAAACCACCAAGCGCATATACTGCTACCTCATTTTTATGAATTTGTTTCATTATTCAGCTTGCTCCACGTTGAAGTGATCAGATTGTTTTTCATATTCTAAATGTGTGCCCTCTAATTTAGTAACAAATTCAATGTTGTAATTACGGTTTTTCAAATAACGTCTTACTTGTTCTTCGGTTTGTGCTTCTACGTAAATTGTTTGCGTGTTCTCACGTACAATTACTTCGTCTTTATTATGTTGATAAAATACTTTGAATACTGCCATTATATATATTTCCTCCTAAATGCATTTCTTTTTATAAATATTAAATGTATAAATAACAAACCCTAGTATTAATAAAATAGGCAATTCTCTGAATATAAAAGAACATACCAGCTTTCTGCCTAGTATGTTTCTAGGGTGGTTGTAATTCGTTCAATTTAAGAATAAGTATTACAATATTAAACCTATCCAATTATTTATTATTTTACATGATGTGCATAAATAAATAAAGCAGTTTTATCTTCTATTAAAATAGAAGGGATCTAGTGTTGTATGTTTGTCTCTTAAATAATTGTTAATTTATTTCATAATAATGATATTGTATCACGATATGAATAATAAATTTAACTTTGCGTGTTAGTGTAAAATCTAATGACTTAAATTTATTGTAAGTCATTAGATTTACTGTATTCTAAACAGTTAATATCTCAATACTAATAGCGAATGCTAAAAATTTATAAATATGAAAAACTAGAATAATTAGGAGAGAATAGATAAATATTTTGAAATTTCAGTTTTTATATTAAATTGTACTTGAGCATTAAGTTGTAATTCTTTATGATTACAGTATAAAGGAAATGGAATTAGAGAGTGAACAAGTAAAGTAAATTTGAGAAATGGATTTAGGTGATTATTATGGATCAGGTGACAAGAATAATTGAAGATGTAAAAAAGGAAAAAAATAGAAATGATAAAATCTTTAAAGGTGCTACTTTTGAAGTGCGGACGGAGCAAGTAATAATGTTCTTTAATTACGAAGAGATTATTAATACACAAAATGAAAATCACTTCTTTGTTAAACACAATCACGACCCTGAATTTTTAGATATTCAATCTTTAAATAGTGTAAAAAGAGAATTAGATAATTTACACATTCCATACAATGAAAGACGCGATGACTTTATGTAAAGCATATGTATACTGACAATTGAAAGTTTATTGTCATGTACAAATAGCAGTTTTTAGTTTAAAAGCATTGAACTATAAACATATTATTTTAGGCTGGTGCATTACTGCGCCAGCCTGTTTTATTACAATTCCACTGCATCTGCTTTCGGCTGTAATGGGTGCTGTGCATCGATATGATCGTAAAACATCACACCATTAATATGGTCAATCTCGTGTTGTACTACGATTGCAGGATAACCTTTAAGACGTAATTTTACTTCTTTACCGTCAATGTCTGTAGCTTTAACAGTAATGCGGTTTTTACGATGTACTAATCCAGGGATATCTTCATCAACACTTAAACAACCTTCACCAGTTGGTAAGTATGCTTCTTGTACACTATGACTCATTATTTTTGGATTAACTAACATTAAATCATATGATTTGCCTTCGCCGTCATCTGGTAAGTACACAGCAATCATTCTTTTAGATAAGTTGATTTGTGGGGCAGCTAAACCAACACCCGAACGTAATCCGTATTTATTAGCTAATTCCTCATCTTGACTATTAATTAAAAATTCGCGCATAGCTAATAATGTATTGCGGTCTTCTTCTGATAGAGGTAATGGCACTTCTTGCGCTTTTTCACGTAGCGTGGGGTGTCCATCTCTAATAATATCTTTCATTGTTAACATTGTTATTACACCTTCCTTAATTCAAACTATACCAAATATATATTAGTATAATACAGTAATCTATTTGATTTATACTATAATATTATATAATATAGCACACACATATGAGGAGGTTTAAGCTCAAAATGAAATTTAAACATGGTATTGTAGTCACATTAGCATCGGCAGTTTTTTTAGCTGGATGTACAACAGATAAAGGTGAAATGAAGAATTATAATGAACAAATTCAAAAAGCATTTGACGAAGAAAAGTCTATTTCAAGTACGGGTAAAAAACTTAATGAGTTAGAACAGCAAAAACAAAAATTAGTAAAAGATATAAATGGTAATGATGAACAAAAAGTGAATAAGACTGCAAGTAAAATCTTAGATAATGTCAAAGAACGTAAATCAACATTTAAAAAAGAAGTAGAGGCAATTAATAAATCAGAAGAGGATTATAAAAAAGCTGGCAAGCATATAGAAAATATCGGTAATAATAAAAAACAAGAAGAAGTTCAACAATTAGATGATGCTTTGAAAGCCAAATATCAAGCACATGAAAAGTACGCTGAAGCATACAATAATGTGTTAGATAAAGAGGAAGATATGTTTAAATATATGTCAGGCGATCAAATTGAACAAAGTAAGATTGACGAAAAATCAAAAGAAGTTTCTAAATCTTATAAAGAAATGGACAAACAATTTAAAGCATATTCCAAAGCAATGAAAAAAGTAGATGAAGAAAAGAAAGATGTAGATAATTTAATTTAATAATCCAACATGTTATGGTATATATATCAATAATATGATTGCGTTTACATTTGTCTCATAATTTACTCCAATAAATAGTGGTACAGTTGCAACTGTTTTATTAGTACAGTTACAAAACTGTACCTCTTTCTATTGCAACAGAACTTTTTTAAATTGTTTAACAGTATAACAGATATGTGATACAATGTGAGAGGATAAAATGAATTTCTATTATACGGGAAAGGTATGGTGAATTGAATGGCTCAGAAGTTAAAGGCCCAATTCGATGCAGAGAAAGTATTGAATGATACTCAATCTCAATTTGAAATGATTCAAATATTGGATGAAGACGGTAATGTTGTTAATAACGATTTAGTACCAGACTTATCAGACGAAGAGTTAGTTGAATTAATGGAGAGAATGGTTTGGACACGTATTCTTGATCAACGTTCTATTTCTTTAAATAGACAAGGACGTTTAGGTTTCTATGCTCCAACAGCAGGACAAGAAGCTTCACAACTTGCTTCACAATACGCTTTAGAAAAAGAAGATTATATTTTACCAGGTTATCGTGACGTACCTCAGTTAATTTGGCATGGTTTACCATTAACAGAAGCGTTCTTATTCTCAAGAGGACACTTTAAAGGTAACCAATTCCCAGAAGGCGTTAACGCACTAAGCCCACAAATCATTATTGGTGCACAATATGTACAAACAGCTGGTGTTGCACTAGGTATTAAAAAACGCGATAAACAAGCGGTAGCAATTACTTATACTGGTGACGGTGGTTCATCACAAGGTGACTTCTACGAAGGTATCAACTTTGCTTCTGCATACAAAGCGCCAGCAATTTTTGTAATCCAAAATAACAACTATGCTATTTCAACACCACGTAGTAAACAAACAGCAGCAGTTACTTTAGCGCAAAAAGCAATTTCAGTAGGTATTCCTGGAATTCAAGTAGATGGTATGGATGCTTTAGCAGTATACCAAGCAACTAAAGAAGCTCGTGATCGCGCAGTTAATGGCGAAGGGCCAACGTTAATCGAAACAGTGACTTATCGTTATGGTCCACATACAATGGCTGGTGACGACCCAACTAAATACCGTACTTCTGATGAAGATTCTGAATGGGAGAAAAAGGATCCATTAGTACGTTTTAGAAAATTCTTAGAAAACAAAGAATTATGGTCTGAAGAAAAAGAAAATGAAGTAATTGAACGTGCGAAAGCAGAAATTAAAACAGCTGTTAAAGAAGCTGACAACACTGACAAACAAACTGTTACTGATTTAATGGATAACATGTATGATGAAATGCCACAAAACTTAGTAGAGCAGTACGAAATTTATCAAGAGAAGGAGTCGAAGTAACCCATGGCACAAATGACAATGGTACAAGCGATTAATAATGCGCTTAAAACTGAATTACAAAACGACGAGAACGTTTTACTTTTCGGTGAAGACGTTGGTGTTAACGGTGGTGTTTTCCGTGTAACTGAAGGGTTACAAAAAGAATTTGGTGAAGACCGTGTATTCGACACACCATTAGCAGAATCAGGTATCGGCGGTTTAGCATTAGGCTTAACATTAGAAGGATACCGTCCTGTTATGGAAATCCAATTCTTAGGTTTCGTATTTGAAGTGTTCGATTCAGTAGCAGGTCAAATCGCACGTCACCGTTTCCGTTCAGGTAACTCAAAACAAGCACCAGTAACAATTCGTGCACCTTTTGGTGGTGGTGTACATACACCAGAATTGCACGCAGATAACTTAGAAGGTATTTTAGCTCAATCACCAGGATTAAAAGTGGTTATCCCATCAAATCCATATGACGCTAAAGGATTATTAATTTCTGCTATTAGAAGTAATGACCCAATTGTTTATTTAGAACACATGAAATTATATCGTTCATTCCGTGATGAAGTACCGGAAGAAGAATACACAATTGATATCGGCAAAGCTAGCGTAAAACAAGAAGGTAACGATATTACTTTAATTGCTTATGGTGCAATGGTTCAAGAATCATTAAAAGCAGCAGAAGAATTAGAAAAAGAAGGTTATTCAGTCGAAGTTATTGACTTACGTACTGTACAACCTATCGATATCGAAACATTAGTAGCTTCAGTTGAAAAAACAGGACGCGCAGTTGTAGTTCAAGAAGCTCAACGTCAAGCTGGTGTTGGTGCTACAGTAGCATCTGAATTAGCAGAACGTGCTATCTTATCATTAGAAGCACCTATTGCTCGAGTAGCTGCAGCAGATACTGTATATCCATTCACACAAGCGGAAAATGTTTGGTTACCAAATAAAAACGATATCATTGAAAAAGCTAAGGCAACTTTAGAATTTTAATTATTACTTAGAGACGAAGTAGATAAGTTAATTTAATTACTACTTCGTTCTGAGATTAATATAATTTGTGCTAAGCTATAGATACAGCTTAGTCACATTTATCATAAGAAAACTTAAAATGAAATCTTAGGAGGATAATAACGTGGCATTTGAATTTAAATTACCCGATATTGGTGAAGGTATCCACGAAGGCGAAATCGTAAAATGGTTTGTAAAAGCTGGAGATCAAATCGAAGAAGATGACGTTTTAGCTGAAGTACAAAACGACAAATCAGTTGTAGAAATTCCGTCTCCTGTTAGTGGGACTATTGAAGAGGTTCTTGTTGATGAAGGAACTGTAGCAGTCGTAGGTGATACGATTGTTAAAATCGACGCACCTGATGCAGAAGAGATGCAATTTAAAGGTAGCGACGAAGATTCATCTGAAGAATCAGCACCTGCTGAAGAAGAAAGCAACGAAGAAGCACCAGTAGCATCTGCTTCATCTGATGAAGATGTAGATGAAAGTAAACGTGTTAAAGCTATGCCTTCAGTACGTAAATATGCGCGTGAAAAAGGAGTTAACATTAAAGCCGTTTCTGCTTCAGGTAAAAACGGTCGCGTAACGAAAGAAGACATTGATGCACACTTAAGTGGTGATACACAAGCTTCTAACGAAAATGCTGCTCAAGAAACAACTGAAGCAACATCAACTTCAGGACAATCAACTGCAGTATCAACAGAAGGTGAGTTCCCAGAAACAACTGAAAAAATCCCTGCTATGCGTAAAGCTATCGCAAAAGCAATGGTTAATTCTAAACACACTGCACCACACGTAACATTAATGGATGAAATTGATGTTCAAGAATTATGGGATCACCGTAAAAAATTCAAAGAAGTTGCAGCTGAACAAGGTACTAAATTAACTTTCTTACCTTATGTAGTTAAAGCATTAGTTTCAGCACTTAAGAAATACCCAGCATTAAATACTTCATTTAATGAAGAAGCTGGCGAAATTGTACACAAACATTATTGGAACATCGGTATCGCAGCTGACACTGATAGAGGTTTACTTGTACCAGTTGTTAAAAATGCTGACCGTAAATCAATGTTCGCTATTTCAGATGAAATTAATGAACTTGCTGTTAAAGCACGTGATGGTAAATTAGCACCAGATGAAATGAAAGGTGCTACATGTACAATTAGTAATATCGGTTCAGCTGGTGGACAATGGTTCACACCAGTTATCAATCACCCAGAAGTTGCAATTTTAGGTATTGGCCGTATTGCACAAAAACCTATCGTAAAAGATGGCGAAATTGTTGCAGCACCAGTATTGTCATTATCATTAAGTTTTGACCATAGACAAATTGATGGTGCAACAGGACAAAACGCAATGAACCATATTAAACGATTATTAAATAATCCAGAATTATTATTAATGGAGGGGTAAAACATGGTAGTTGGAGATTTCCCAATTGAAACAGATACTATAGTCATTGGAGCAGGACCAGGGGGTTACGTTGCAGCAATTCGTGCAGCACAATTAGGTCAAAAAGTGACAATCGTAGAAAAAGGCGAATTAGGCGGCGTTTGTTTAAACGTTGGTTGTATTCCTTCTAAAGCATTGTTACATGCTTCACACCGTTATGATGAAGTTCAAAAATCAGAAAATTTAGGTGTTATTGCTGAAGGCGTATCACTTAAATTTGATAAAGTTCAAGAATTCAAACAATCAGTTGTTAAAAAATTAACTGGTGGTGTTGAAGGTCTATTAAAAGGTAACAAAGTTGAAATTGTTAAAGGTGAAGCTTACTTCGTAGATAACAACAGTTTACGTGTTATGGACGAAAAGAGTGCACAAACTTATAATTTCAAAAATGCAATTATTGCTACTGGATCAAGACCTATTGAAATTCCTAACTTTAAATTTGGTAACCGTGTTATTGATTCAACAGGTGCTTTAAACTTACAAGAAGTACCAGGCAAACTTGTTGTTGTTGGTGGCGGTTATATTGGTTCTGAATTAGGAACTGCTTTTGCTAACTTCGGTTCAGAAGTTACAATCTTAGAAGGTGCAAAAGACATCTTAGGCGGTTTCGAAAAACAAATGACTCAACCTGTTAAAAAAGGTATGAAAGAAAAAGGTGTAGAAATCGTTACTGAAGCGATGGCTAAATCTGCTGAAGAAACAGAAAATGGCGTAACTGTTACTTATGAAGCTAAAGGAGAAGAGCAAACAATCGAAGCTGACTATGTTTTAGTAACTGTAGGTCGTCGTCCAAACACTGATGAGCTTGGATTAGAAGAGCTAGGTGTTAAATTCGCGGACCGCGGATTAATTGAAGTAGACAAACAAAGCCGTACATCAATTAGTAATATCTTTGCAATTGGTGATATCGTACCTGGTTTACCACTTGCACATAAAGCAAGTTATGAAGCAAAAGTAGCAGCTGAAGTTATTTCAGGTGAAGCTTCTGAAGTAGACTACATCGGTATGCCTGCTGTATGTTTCACTGAGCCAGAACTAGCACAAGTAGGTTACACTGAACAACAAGCAAAAGATGAAGGCTTAGAAGTTAAAGCTTCAAAATTCCCTTATGCAGCAAATGGTCGTGCGTTATCATTAGATGATACAACTGGATTTGTTAAATTATTAACATTAAAAGAAGATGATACATTAGTAGGTGCACAAGTAGTAGGTACTGGCGCTTCTGATATCATTTCTGAATTAGGTTTAGCAATTGAATCTGGTATGAATGCTGAAGACTTATCATTAACAATACATGCTCACCCAACATTAGGTGAAATGTCTATGGAAGCTGCTGAAAAAGCATTAGGATTACCAATTCATACAATGTAATTAACGTTAATATTTATTAAGGTGTTATTAGCTTTAGAAACGTATTAACTATTTGGGGCGGGACTATGGAATCAAATTAATATAATTTGGTTACTATCCCGCTCTTTTTATATTAAAAATAAAGTGGTGATTACATGGAATATGAATATCCTATTGATTTAGATTGGTCAAATGATGAAATGATGACAGTAGTGTCTTTTTTTAATGCAGTAGAAGCATTTTATGAAAATAAAGTACAACGAGAAACACTCTTAGCGAGATATCAACAATTTAAAAAAATTGTTCCTGGTAAAGCTGAGGAAAAACAAATATTTAAAAGTTTTGAACAAAGTAGTGGCTACAGTAGTTATCATGCTGTAAAACACGCTCAAACAGCAACTGATCAACAGTTTGTTAGTGACAACACGAAATAACTATTGTCTTAAGAGCTATATTTTGGTATTTTTATAAAGCGTTACATAAATGCGTTATAAAATAGACCAAAATATAGCTTTTTTAATTTGCTAATAATGACACAGCTAATACTCAAAAATATTATCTTACTACTGATAGATGCAACATGGGACATAACCTATAACAGAATGGTATATAGTAAATAATGTGTCTTATAAATTGAGCCATGCAGTATATAAATGAATGTGACATTAAACTTAAACTATTTATAATGAGTGACAACTTAGCACTATAAAGTAAAATAAAGTCTCTATGTAGGGGCGGTTATATGAAAGCAAAGTAATGTTGTTTGTTTTCTAACCAGCTCCTTTCTATTATTTGAGGAGGAAAGTAAGTGAACCCTTTATTATCATTTCAATCTGTTAGTAAAGCTTATAATGACGAAAAAATATTGGATGGAATAGATTTACAAATTGAATCAGGACATTTTTATACTTTACTAGGACCTTCAGGTTGTGGTAAAACAACAATTTTAAAACTGATTGCTGGATTTGAACAACCTGATGACGGTACTATAATCTATCAAAATCAAGCTATAACAGCGCTACCTCCAAATAAGCGAAAAGTGAATACGGTATTTCAAGATTATGCATTGTTTCCGCATTTAAATGTTTTTGAAAATGTTGCTTTTGGCTTACGAGTTAAGAAAAAAGACAAACAAACCATTGCTCAAAAAGTAAAAGAAGCATTAGCTTTAGTAAAGTTAACAGGTTATGAACAAAAGAATATTGCAGATATGAGTGGGGGACAAAAACAACGTGTTGCAATCGCGCGTGCAATTGTAAATGAACCTGAAATTTTATTGTTAGATGAATCATTATCAGCATTGGATTTAAAACTGCGTACTCAAATGCAATATGAGTTGAGAGATATTCAAGCTCGCTTAGGCATTACTTTTGTTTTCGTGACACATGATCAGGAAGAAGCATTGGCATTGAGTGATTATATATTTGTTATGAAAGATGGTAAAATTCAACAATTTGGGACGCCGACTGATATATATGATGAACCCGTAAACCGTTTTGTTGCTGATTTTATTGGAGAATCTAATATTATTCCGGGAACAATGGTACAAGATTATGTAGTAAATATTTATGGCCAGAATTTTGATTGTGTAGATATGGGGATTACACCTGATAGACAAGTAGAAGTTGTAATTCGCCCAGAAGATATAATTTTATCATCTCTCGAACAAGGCTTGTTTGAAGTGACAGTTGATTCAATGTTATTTAGAGGTGTACATTATGAAATTTGTTGTATAGATAGAAAGGGTTATGAATGGGTTATTCATTCAACTAAAAAGGCCGAACTTGGTGCTAAAGTAGGCTTGTATTTTGAACCTGAAGCGATACATATTATGGTGCCAGGAGAAAGTGAAGCTGAATTTGATAAACGTATCGATAGCTATGAGGACTCAACACATGCGTAATATAAGTCGTTGGTTGTTTGTACCATATATTTTATGGATGTTACTGTTTATTATTGTCCCTATATTATTACTTGTGTATTTTTCATTTGTAGATTTAGATGGTCATTTTAGTTTGACCAATTATCAACAAATTTTGTCTTCTCGTTATCTTATAATGTTTTGGGAGTCTATTTTGTACGCTTCACTAATAACACTCATTACGTTAGCTATTAGTTATCCTGCTGCCTATTTTATACGTGGTTCCAAATGGCAAAACTTATGGCTGCTAATTTTAATTATTCCAACTTGGATAAATTTACTTCTTAAGACTTATGCATTTATAGGATTATTCAGTCATGATGGTATTATCAATCAAATATTAACTTTTTTACATTTACCTAAAGCAGATCTCTTATTTACTGCACCTGCTTTCTTAATTGTAGCAAGTTATATTTACATTCCATTTATGATTTTACCTATTTTCAATAGTATGAAAGATATACCAACTAATATTTTACAAGCTGCTAGTGATTTAGGAGCTAGCCCGATAGTTAGATTTACAAAAGTAATTCTACCGTTAACTAAGCAAGGTATTCTTACAGGGGTACAAGTTACGTTTATTCCTGCTTTATCTTTGTTTATGATTACACGATTAATTGCAGGTAACAAAGTCATTAACATTGGTACATCAATTGAAGAGCAATTTTTAGTAATTCAAAATTACGGTATGGGTTCGACGATAGCTATCGGTTTGCTCGTGTTTATGGCTTTAATATTAGTTATGACAAATAAAAAATCTTCAGAAAGAAAAGAGTGAATCATATGAAATGGTATGGCAAGTTATATATTGGTATTTTAATAGGCATTTTATACATACCTATTATATTTTTGATGGTGTATTCATTTAATTCTGCCGGCAATATGATCCATTTTGAAGGGTTTACCTTAGAACATTATCAAGCTTTGTTTCACAATAATAAACTGCTATCTGTAATTTTTAATACAATAGCAATTGCTTTAATTGCTGCTGCTATCTCTACTGTTATTGGTACGATGGGGGCGATTGGTTTATACCATTTGAGAAATAAGCAATTAAAAGTTTCCTTATTGACTTTGAATAATGTCTTGATGGTATCTTCTGATGTCGTAATTGGCGCTTCATTTTTAATCATGTTTACGACAATAGGGCACTTTACAGGGTTAGGATTAGGTTTTACTACTGTGTTAATTTCTCATATCGCATTTTGTATACCAATCGTAGTAATTATAGTGCTACCAAGACTATACGAAATGAATAGTAATATGATTCGTGCAGCTAGAGATTTAGGTGCTACTGATTATCAAGTGTTAAGCAAAGTGATGCTACCACAGTTATTTCCTGGTATTTTAGCAGGTTTTTTTATGGCATTAACGTACTCCTTAGATGATTTTACAGTAAGTTTTTTTGTAACAGGTAATGGTTTTAGTGTATTATCAGTTGAAGTCTATGCCATGGCAAGAAAGGGCATTAGTATGGAAATTAACGCTATCTCTACCTTGCTCTTCGTAATTATTATAGTTGGGGTTATAGGTTATTACACTGTTCAAAATATAGTGACACGTAATCATCATCGAAAGCGAGGTATGGAATCGTGAAATATGTGTTACAATTAATATTTACTGCTTTATTCGTTGGTCTATTAGCCCTATATATTAGTCATGAATTGACTACAGGAGATACAACTAAAAAGACTGAAAAAATTAATGTTTATAACTGGGGAGAATATATCGATCCTGCATTAATTAAACAATTTGAACAACAGACAGGAATACAAGTAGTCTATGAAACATTTGATTCCAATGAAGCAATGGAAGCTAAAATACGTAATGGCGGAACAAATTATGATGTTGTGTTCCCAAGTGACTATACTGTGCAAAAAATGACTAGAGAAAAATTATTATTACCAATTGACCATTCAAAAATACCAAACATTAAAAATCTTGATAAACATTATATGGATATGCCATTTGATCCAAAAAATCAATATTCTGTACCATATTTCTTTGGTACTGTGGGTATTATATATAATACCAAGGCATATCCTAATGATAATTTTACTTCATGGGAAAGTTTGTACAACCCAAAATATGAGGAAGATATTTTATTGGTTGATGGTGCACGGGAAATTATAGGATTATCTTTAAACAAATTAGGTTATAGTTTAAATGATAAGAATCCTCAACATTTACGACAAGCAGAACAAGATTTAACACAATTAGCTCCTCAAATTAGAGGGGTAGTTGGTGATGAAGTAACTATGATGTTAGAACAACATGAAGCAAACATTGCGGTTGTATGGAGTGGTGTTGCAGTACCTATTATTCAAAATAATCCAGATTTTAATTACGTAGTCCCTAAAGAAGGGTCGAATTTGTGGTTCGATAATATGGCCATTCCTAAAACAGCACAAAATAAAGCAGGAGCTTATAAATTTATGAATTTCCTGTTAGATAAAAAAGTAAGTAAGCAAAATACTGAATGGGTAGGTTATGCAACACCTAACAAACAAGCTCGAGAAGCATTACCCGAAGAAATTAGCGATGATCAACGTTTTTATCCTAATCGTACTACCCAAGAGCGTTTGGAAGTTTATGAAGATTTAGGACAGAAAACACTTAGTGAATATAACGAAAAATTCTTGAATTTTAAAATGTTATTAAAATAAAGAAAGTTAGTAGTTATTTTCATTTGTTTTCGATATAATGATTTGACTAGTAATATAAGGAGTTGTAGATACATGTCAGGAGAGCAATATATGCAAGTTAGACGTCCTGTGAGTAGGTTGGCAGAAAAAGTATTAGGTTGGTTAAGTTGGGTATTTTTATTACTCTTAACAATTGCTACTATGTTTGTCGCCTTAGTTTCATTTAGCAGTGAAACGTCCATCCAAAACTTAGAAACTTCATTGAATGGTAATCAATTCATACAACAAATTTTAGCGAATAATAGTATGACAACAACACAAGCAGTTATTTGGTTACAAAATGGTATATGGGCTGTAATTGTCTTTTTAATTGTATGTTTGTTGATTTCATTTTTAGCACTTATTTCAATGAATATTAGAATGTTATCTGGTTTCTTGTTTTTAATTGCTACACTCATTACTTTGCCATTAGTGCTATTATTTGTAACACTAATTATTCCTGTATTATTTTTAATCGTATCGATTATGATGTTTGCAAGAAAAGAGAAAGTAGAAGCTATACCGGCTTATTATGGTTACGATGATGACTATGAAGATGACGTGTATGAACCTGCTAAAAAACGCAGAAACGGTAGAGTTCAACAAGAGACGACAGTTGAACCAGAGCCAGAACCAGAAGAACAACACAGTGAACCTGTTGAAGACGTCGAAGCAGATACAGAGAAAAACTCATTACGTCGTGGTGGATATAGTTCAGAAGTAGCTCGACAAGTGAATGCTGATATAGCTGACGAAGAACCTCAAGTATTATCTAGACAAGCTAAATATAATTACAAAAAGAAAAAAGATGATAATACGCATGATGATGATTTTGGTCAAGTAAGCAGTGTCTACGGTGAAGGTAATGACGATTATGTATCTCAAGAAGAACAGAAAAAACAAGAAGAAATGCAACGTCAACAAGCCGAAGAAGAGCGTCGTAAACAGCAGGAAGCGGAAGAAAAGGCTCGCATAAAACAAGAGAAAGCAGAAGAAGCCCAAAGATTAAAACAGGAAAAGGCAGAGGAAAAATCTCGTATTAAAGAAGAAAAGAAAGAACGTAAAAAACGTATTAAAGAAAAACGCAAACAACAACCAAGTGCAGTGGCACAACGTAGAATGAACTATGAAGAACGTAAAAAAGTGACATCACAAGATGTTGATAATCAAGCTGAAGATACTCAGCAAGATGAAAAGGAAAAATAATTTAATTACTCTTAAAAATAGCTACTTACATTATCTTATGTAAGTAGCTATTTTATGTTGTCATTGAAAACAATTTCGGTATTTTTTACAACTCGAATAAATCGTACATGTTTGGGATTTTCTAAAAATTTGATAATATTAAAACGAGAGAAAGGATGAATAAGAATGAAATTAAAAGCTGAAAAAATTATGGCTTGGATAGCTAATGGTTTAAGTATTTTATATGTGATAATTGTTATTTTTGGATTGTTCTTATTGAAGTCTAATACCCAAGAATTTCAAGCCATGTTTGATGAAATAACACAGCAACAAGGACAAACTATATCTACGGATATGATATATATGAGTTACATTATCCAAGTAGTGGCACTGGTGATAGTTAGTATTATTGCCATCATTGCAACATTGATTATGAAAGCTAATAGAGTTTTAGCGGCAAGTTTATTTATAGTTGTTGCAATTATAAGTTTGTTTGTTTCTAATTTAGTTGCTATGGTTTTATGGCTTATTGTGGCAATTCGCTTATTTACAAAGAAAAAAAATAAAAATGATGGAACGAGGGGTCAGTTTACTAAAGAGAATTCATGGAACCCCGAGGAAGAGTTGAAAGATAAAAAGAATGATCCTTATATTTACTAACAAGAAAACGCCAAGTGGTGAAGCACTTGGCGTTTTTCATTATGTAATATTAAAATTTATAAAATTGTAATAACTGAGTAAATGTATCTTCTAGAAATGTTAAAAAGGCTTTGTCGGACTTTAACTCACTCGCATTTGGTTCAAGTGTGCGAGCAACAAAAAATTCACCTTTTTTCACATTTTTAACTCGTTCTATTGCTTCTTGAATACTAGCATCATCCATATCTTTGATGTATGTTTTTTCTTGAGTCATATGATCCAAGCTAATACTATAATCAGCCGGTAATTGTTTTAAAGCATCCATATTATTTTCGAAGACAGCTACTTGTTGTCCTTTGTCTTTGGCTTCGTGCATAATACCGTACATCACAAATAATTGTGACTCAAAAAGTCCGATTTGAAAATGTGGTTGCATTTTATAACCACGTTTATTAGTAGCGAATGCTACCCACGTGTCTTTTGGTGGATTGACAACACGTCTTGCATGTTTGGCCACATGTGGATAAAAAGTTTCTCCTGTGGCAGTTTCAAGAAATTGAGAGAAATAATCTCCTAATTCATGCAATTGTGGTCTTATATTATCATCTAAGGCTGACATACGTGCGTCTAAACCTGGAATTGAAAAAGTTTTAAAGTCTTTGGGTTTAAAAGTATATTTTGTCATGTTGACCTCCTAATAGCAGTCTATTTGATGGTATTGTAGCATAAATTTCGACTGAAAAAATATAGTTATGCATAGATTGTTATTAATTAGACAAAAATAAAAGTGTATGTATACCACTAAAGCATTCCTTGAGAAATTTTAGGGTTTTAAAGTTTATAGTCGAGTTTAATAGTGTATTTACTGTATAATATGAAGCAAGGTAGGAGATGATATGATGACTGTATACGAATTTGCAAAAGGCTTGATATTAGAAGCAGGCAATAACGTTAGGAAGATTATGGATCAAGATCTTGAAATTGAGACCAAATCCAATCCTAATGATTTAGTTACGAATGTTGATAAGGCAACTGAACATTATATTTATGATAATATCATGCAAACTTATCCTAATCATGCTGTTATAGGTGAAGAAGGTCACGGACATGATTTAGTAGATATATCAGGCGTAGTATGGGTTGTTGATCCTATTGATGGTACGCTTAATTTTGTGCATCAAGGTGAAAATTTTGCTATTTCAATCGGCATTTTCCAAGATGGTCAACCGTATGCAGGTTTTGTTTATGATGTGATGAATGATGTGTTATATCATGCAAAAGTAGGTGAAGGCGCATTTGAAAATGAGACGCTATTACCGAGCATAAAGGATACACAATTAAAACAAAGTATTATTGCTATAAATCCCAACTGGTTAACTAAACCTAAATTAGGTGAAATGTTTAAACCAATAGTAGAAGATGCGCGCAGTGCAAGAGCATATGGCTCTGCAGCTTTAGAAATTATTTATGTTGCAACGGGTAAACTTGCTGCGTATATTACACCAAGGCTACAACCGTGGGATTTTGCTGGAGGACTAATTATTCTCCATGAAGTCAATGGGGTTGCTTCTAATTTAGCAGGAGCTACTTTATCTATTACATCTGCAAATTCCATTGTGATAGCAAATAAACAATTACACAATGAATTATTAACTTCTTATTTTAATTATCATCAAGACACGATTACTGTTTTACATGAGCGTATGCAGCAAAAATAAAAATAGAGAGCTAAGGTTACAAATCATCATAATGTGATTTGCGAATCCTTGCTCTCTTTTATTAAACAGTAAAGTACTGATTATAACCAGCCGTTTTCACGATATTTCTTTTTTAACGTAAAGCCAACGCCAAATGTTGCAATGAATAATATAAGTGTTAAAATCATCAGTGGAACATTTGTAGCTGCTAAGCTGAAACTAAACAATAATAAGAATACTATTGCTACTACTGAAAGTACCCAAAAAATTGCTTTAGATTTTTGTTGTTTTTGTTGCATCCCGACCACACCTTTATTGTTTTCTTTAACCAATTATATGATATAATAAAAAAGTTGCAATTAAAAGTGGGAATTTACTCAAGAAAGGAAAATAATTAATGACTCAAATTAGAGAAGATGTTCGTAATATAGCTATCATTGCACACGTAGACCATGGTAAAACAACTTTAGTAGATGAATTGTTAAAACAATCTGGTATTTTTCGTGAGAATGAACATGTAGACGAAAGAGCGATGGATTCAAATGATATAGAAAGAGAACGTGGTATTACTATACTAGCTAAAAACACTGCCGTAGATTATAAAGGGACACGTATTAATATTTTAGATACTCCTGGACACGCTGACTTTGGCGGTGAAGTTGAGCGTATCATGAAAATGGTAGACGGAGTGGTATTAGTAGTTGATGCTTATGAAGGTACGATGCCACAAACGCGTTTTGTGTTGAAAAAAGCGCTAGAACAAAATTTAAAACCTGTTGTAGTTGTAAATAAAATAGATAAACCATCTGCAAGAGCAGAAGCGGTAGTAGATGAAGTATTAGACCTATTTATCGAATTAGAAGCTTCAGACGAGCAACTAGAATTCCCAGTGGTTTATGCTGCAGCAGTAAATGGTACAGCGAGTTTAGATGCAGAGCAACAAGATGAAAATATGCAGTCATTATACGAAACAATTATTGATTACGTACCAGCACCAGTAGATAATCGCGAAGAACCTTTACAATTCCAAATTGCATTATTAGATTACAATGATTATGTGGGACGTATTGGCGTAGGACGTGTGTTTAGAGGAACAATGCGTGTAGGTGATAATGTTTCACTTATTAAATTAGATGGAACAATTAAAAATTTCCGTGTAACTAAAATCTTTGGTTATTTTGGATTAAACAGAGTTGAAGTTCAAGAAGCCGTTGCTGGTGATTTAATTGCTGTATCAGGAATGGAAGACATTAACGTTGGTGAAACAGTAACACCTCATGATCATCAAGAAGCGTTACCAGTACTACGAATAGATGAACCAACATTAGAAATGACATTTAAAGTAAATAATTCACCGTTTGCAGGTCGTGAAGGTGACTTTGTAACAGCACGTCAAATTCAAGAACGTTTAGATCAACAATTAGAAACAGATGTATCATTGAAAGTTACGCAAACTGATTCACCTGATACATGGATTGTTGCAGGACGTGGAGAATTACATTTATCAATATTAATTGAAAATATGCGTCGTGAAGGCTATGAATTACAAGTTTCTAAACCACAAGTTATCTTAAAAGATATTGATGGTGTTACTTGTGAACCATTCGAACGTGTACAATGTGAAGTGCCACAAGAATATACTGGTGGCGTTATTGAGTCTTTAGGTCAACGTAAAGGTGAAATGTTAGACATGGCAACAACTGACAATGGCTTAACTCGTATCATCTTTATGGTACCAGCTCGAGGCTTAATCGGATATACTACTGAATTTATGTCACAAACGCGTGGTTATGGTATTATTAACCATACTTTCGAAGAATTTAAACCACGTATTAAAGGCTATATTGGTGGTAGAAGAAATGGTGCGCTCGTTTCAATGGATCAAGGTCAAGCAAGTGCATATGCAATTATGGGCTTAGAAGACCGTGGTACTAACTTTATGGAACCAGGTACTGAAGTATATGAAGGTATGATTGTTGGTGAACATAATAGAGATAATGATTTAACAGTTAATGTGACTAAAGTTAAACAACAAACCAACGTACGTTCAGCAACGAAAGACCAAACAGTGACAATGAAACGTCCAAGAGTCTTAACATTAGAAGAAGCATTGCAATTCATTAATGACGATGAATTAGTAGAGGTTACTCCTGAAAGCATACGTTTAAGAAAGAAAATCTTAGAAAAATCAGCTCGTGAAAAAGAAGCAAAACGTGTGAAACAATTAATGCAAGATGAAGAGTAACACAAAAATCCCAGTCCATGAAATTCATGGACTGGGATTTTTATGTTATCGATGATTAAATGTTGTATATTGATGGCGCTGTTTTGGGCGATCTAATCTACTTTTACATTCATCACACATAAATGTGTGCATCGGATCATTACGTAAACGTTTGGCTTCTAGAGTGTTCTCATCAATAAATACAGTTGTATCACAAATTATACACTGTACTTTAATCATTATTAAATCACCTCTATATGAGTTACATAGTCAAATTGGTGTGAATAGCCATTTTCCGGTGTATAGATAAAACTATTAACAGCATTGTCTTTATAAAGACGTTTACCTTCATGTGCAAATTTGAAAAATAAATATGGTAATAATTCCATATCTACTTCTATAGCATCTTGATCATTATATAAACGAATTTTTGAGGCATTTGCCGAAGGTTCAGCATTTTTGAAAAATGGCGCCATATTAATTACAAATGTACCGTCTAACATAGCGTTCTTTTTATATTTAATTTCAGAATTTAATGTTGGAGGATTCGTTTGACCTTCTAAAATAGCACGATTCCACTCACGGTTATCACTAAATTGAATTGGTTTTGTACCATCAAACACACCAGCTTCTAAGTCTTCAATTTTGACTTTGCGATCATCAAAAATCCAAGTTGTACTATCTAGTGTTATTGGAAATTTTACTGCACCTTTAATTTGTATCATTGTCCCAGCTCCCTATGTTAAATTTATCGATTGTTGACACAACTATAAGCTAAATAAAGCTATAAATAGTAATGTGAAATTATGACTATTTTGTGAATTAATATTACATCATGGTTACGTTTTTATTAAAGATATAATGTATTGCAAATAGCAAAATTCCAGTTGATAACTATGCCTATTACTTTTTAGCCCTATTTAGAATAAGTGAAAAAGCGAAGTAATAAACATAAACAATATGTTTTAATTTTACCATAGATGAAAGGTTGAAGTATATTACCTAAATTAACTTGCTTTTTAAATCTGTGTAAGATAGAATTTTAATATAAAGTTACATTTGATAGGGGGAGTATGTCATGGTAAAGAGTAAAAATTTAAATAGTGCGGCATATGACCAGTTAAATAAAGATGCAGATAGAATTCTCCAATTGATTAAAGTTCAAATGGATAATCTTACTTTGCCTCAATGCCCATTATACGAAGAAGTACTCGATACTCAAATGTTTGGTTTACAAAAAGAAGTTGATTTTGCAACACAATTAGGTTTAATTGATAGAGAAGAAGGAAAAGCGCTAATGTTACGTTTAGAAAAAGAACTTTCTAAATTACATGATGCTTTTACCAATGTTTAATATAACGTATAAATAGTTAAATATTTATTCATAGCACAGACCATAAAATAAGTTTGATGACAGTAATAAAACTACATAAACAAATTTTTTAGCTAGAGAGACAATATTACAATTGAGCTTTCTAGCTATTTTTAATAAATAAATTAAAATTACCTATGACTTTATTCGAAACTATAGGATAAAATTTGCTATAATGTACAATGTGCAATTTAAATATAATTTAGAAGTTATACATATTATGCACAGTTAAAAACGAAATCAATTAAGATTTACGGGTTAAACTGTTAAAAACAGATATTAATATTAGAATTGGATGAAATGTAAATGAAAAACATAAAGCAACTATTTCGACAAGTAGGTAAATATGCGCGATATATCGATTATCCATTAGTTGTTACATATTTATTACTGTGTTTAATCGGGTTAGTTATGGTTTACAGTGCTAGTATGGTAGCAGCCACTAAAGGTTCATTAACAGGTGGTAACCCAGTTTCAGGAACTTACTTTTATACACGTCAACTGATATATGTCATCATGAGTTTATGTATTGTCTTTTTCATGGCTTTTTTCCTGAATGTTAAATTTTTAGCTACCACTCGATTTCAAAAATGGATGATGGCGCTTTTAGTAATTTTGTTATTAGCCACATTAGTAGTGGGAAGCAATATTAATGGTTCTAAAAGTTGGATAAATTTAGGATTTATGAATTTACAAGCATCCGAACTGTTAAAAATTGGTATCATTTTATATATACCATATATGATAGAAAAAAAGCGACCACGTGTCTTTACTCAACCTAAACTATTAACCTCACCTATTATTTTGGCAGGTTTTTGTATTGGTCTCGTCTTTTTACAACGAGATGTGGGACAAACATTGCTTATTTTAATTATCTTTTTCGCTATTTTATTTTATGCTGGTATTGGTGTTCAGAAGTCCATTAAGTACATATTAACTATTTTAGTTGGAGCGGTGATCATCGGTTCGTTATTACTATTATTAGGATTAGTACCGGACTATTTAACTGCTCGTTTCAGTACGCTAGCAAATCCATTTAGTACTGAAGAAGGTACTGGTTATCATATTGCCAATTCGTTATTGGCAATAGGTAATGGAGGATTGTTTGGTAGAGGACTTGGTAACAGTATAATGAAACTTGGTTATCTACCTGAACCACACACTGATTTTATCTTTGCGATTATTTGTGAGGAACTTGGTTTAATAGGCGGCTTGTTTGTCATTTGCTTGTTATTCTTTATTGTTTATCGAGCGTTTGAACTAGCTAATAAAACAAGCTCTTATTTCTATAAACTTGTCTGTGTCGGTGTAGCAAGTTATATTGGTAGCCAGACTTTCGTTAATTTGGGTGGTATTTCAGGAACTATTCCATTAACCGGTGTACCATTACCATTCTTGAGTTTTGGTGGCTCTTCAATGATTAGTTTGAGTATTGCTATGGGCTTATTGCTGATTACTGCTAAACAAATTAAAATTGATGAGCAGCGTCTTAAAAAGCAACAACAAAATAATCCGTTTACTAATAGACAACGGTGATTAACATAAAACAAACTTTACAAGGTAAACTGCCTGTAAAGTTTGTTTTTCTATCTCTAGAAAAATTATAATTACTTAGCTTATTTGCATATAGTGATAAGTTTTTGTTATCGATAGTAATAACTTTTTTTAATTTTTAAAATGTGATAATATGATTAGAGATACGACAAATATACGTTTTATGGCATGATTTAGGTTATAGCCAAGTGTCTCTACAGTGAATTTTAGGTGTATAAATAAACGGAAATTTGCATTATCAATTTTAATCACTGTATACAAAGTTCGTATTTTGATATAATATAATGTATCTAATTATTTAGAAAATTCAAAATTTTAAGGGGGACCATGATTTGAGGAATATAAATAAATTACTAGTAGCCAATCGTGGGGAAATTGCAATACGTATTTTTAGGGCAGCGACAGAATTAGATATTTCGACTGTTGCAATTTATTCAAATGAAGATAAAGGTTCTTTACATAGATATAAAGCAGATGAGTCTTACTTAGTGGGAGAAGATCTAGGGCCTGCGGATAGTTATTTAAATATTGAACGTATTATAGATGTTGCTAAACGTGCAAATGTAGATGCTATACATCCAGGATATGGCTTTTTAAGTGAGAATGAAACATTTGCCAAACGTTGTGCTGAAGAAGGGATTAAATTTATTGGTCCACATCTTGAACACTTAGATATGTTTGGAGATAAAGTTAAAGCAAGAGAAACAGCAATAAAAGCAGATTTACCAGTTATACCTGGTACGGATGGCCCAATAGAAAGCTATGAAGCTGCACAAGATTTTGCTAATGAAGCAGGCTACCCATTGATGATTAAAGCCACAAGTGGTGGTGGCGGTAAAGGGATGCGTATCGTTAGAAGTAACGATGAATTAGAAGATGCTTTTTACAGAGCGAAATCTGAAGCTGAAAAATCATTTGGTAATAGTGAAGTTTATATTGAAAAATATATAGATAATCCTAAACATATTGAAGTACAAATTATGGGTGATGAACACGGTAATATTGTACATTTGTATGAACGTGACTGTTCTGTACAACGACGTCATCAAAAAGTAGTGGAAGTTGCACCTTCAGTTGCACTACCAGATGCATTAAGAGAAGAAATTTGTGAAGCAGCATTAGATTTATCACGCAAAATAAAATATGTGAATGCAGGTACTGTAGAGTTTTTAGTTTCAGGCAATGAATATTACTTTATTGAAGTGAATCCACGAGTTCAAGTAGAACATACTATTACTGAAATGATTACTGGTGTTGATATTGTTAAAACACAAATTTTAGTAGCTGATGGTGCACCATTATTCAGTGACAGTATAGCGATGCCACAACAAGAAGAAATACAAACTTTAGGTTATGCTGTGCAATGTCGTATCACAACTGAAGACCCAACAAATGATTTCATGCCAGATACAGGACGTATAATTGCTTATCGATCAAGCGGTGGGTTTGGCGTACGTTTAGATGCTGGTGATGGCTTCCAAGGTGCAGAAATTTCACCATATTATGATTCTTTACTAGTTAAACTATCTACGCATGGTATGAATTTCAAACAAGCCCAAGAGAAGATGGACCGCTCGTTACAAGAAATGAGAATTCGTGGTGTTAAAACAAACATACCTTTCCTTATCAATGTAATGCGTAATCCACAATTCATTAGTGGTGACTATACAACAAAATTTATTGAAAATACGCCAGAATTATTTAACATTGAACCTACAAGAGACCGAGGTACTAAAACGTTAGAATATATTGGAAATGTGACTATTAATGGTTTCCCAAATGTTGATAAAAGACCGAAACCAGAATATGAAGCATCACCGATTCCTCGAGTAGATGGTAAAACGATAAGTCAACTTTCTGGTACTAAACAGATTTTAGATAAAGAGGGGCCAGCAGGAGTTACGAAATGGTTGAAAGAACAAGATGATGTTTTAATTACTGATACAACATTTAGAGATGCACATCAATCATTACTAGCAACACGTGTACGTACGAAGGATATGATGAATATAGCCTCTAAAACGTCACAAGTGATGCAAGATAATTTTTCTCTTGAGATGTGGGGCGGCGCAACATTTGATGTAGCTTATAATTTCCTAAAAGAAAGTCCTTGGGAACGATTAGAACGTCTACGTAAGGCAATTCCTAATGTGTTATTCCAAATGTTGTTACGTGCATCAAATGCTGTAGGATATAAGAACTATCCAGATAATGTCATCAAAAAGTTTGTGAAGGAAAGTGCTGAAGCGGGCATAGATGTTTTCCGTATATTTGACTCACTTAATTGGGTAGATCAAATGAAGGTAGCAAACGAAGCCGTGCAGGAAGCAGGTAAAATTTCTGAAGGTACGATTTGTTATACAGGTGATATTTTAAATCCTGAACGTTCTAATATTTATACAATTGATTACTATGTGAATTTAGCCAAAACTTTAGAGCGTGAAGGTTTCCATATTTTAGCAATTAAAGATATGGCAGGTTTATTAAAACCGAAAGCAGCGTTCGAATTAGTAAGTGAATTAAAAGCAGCTGTGAATTTACCAATTCATTTACACACACATGATACAAGTGGTAACGGCATATTAATCTATAAACAAGCAATTGACGCTGGTGTAGATGTTATTGACACGGCTGTTGCGACGATGAGTGGCTTAACGAGTCAACCAAGTGCTAACTCACTTTACTATGCACTTAATGGCTTCGATAGAAATATGCGTGCTGACATTGATGGATTGGAGACATTATCACATTATTGGGGAACTGTCAGACAGTATTATAGTGACTTTGAGAGTGATATCAAATCACCAAATACTGAAATATATAAACATGAAATGCCTGGTGGTCAATATTCTAATTTACATCAACAAGCTAAAAGTTTAGGATTAGGAAATCGCTATAATGAAGTGAAAGACATGTATCGACGAGTGAACTTCTTATTTGGTGATATTGTGAAAGTAACGCCATCATCTAAGGTTGTCGGAGACATGGCATTGTATATGGTTCAAAATGACTTAGACGAAGACTCAGTTATTAAAGATGGACATAAACTTGATTTCCCAGAATCTGTAGTGTCGTTCTTTAAAGGTGAAATAGGTCAACCTGTTGGTGGATTTAATGAAAAATTACAGAAAGTAATTTTAAAAGGCCAACAACCACTCACAGATAGACCGGGTGAATATTTACCATCAGTTGATTTTGAACAAGTAAGACAAGAGCTAGAGCAATTACAACTTAAAGATGTCACAGAACAAGACATCATTAGTTATGTGTTGTACCCTAAAGTATATGAACAATATATACAGACAAGAGAACAATTTGGTAATGTTTCGATACTAGATACTCCAACATTCTTCTTTGGAATGCGACACAATGAAACTGTTGAAATTGAGATTGATACGGGTAAACGTCTAATTATTACGTTAAAAGCTATTACAGAGCCAGATGATAAAGGTGTTAGAACGATATTTTTCGATATGAACGGTCAAGCACGTCGTATTTACATTCAAGATGAAAATGTAAAAGCGAATGCAAGTGTTAAACCAAAGGCAGATAAATTAAATCCAAATCATATTGGTGCTCAAATGCCTGGATCAGTCACTGAAGTTAAGACTAAAGAAGGCGAATCTGTTAAAAGTGGCCAAGCATTGTTAATTACTGAAGCTATGAAAATGGAAACAACAATTCAAGCTCCATTTGAAGGTGTAGTCCGTAAGATAACAGTGCAAAGTGGCGATGCTATTGAAACAGGAGATTTATTAATCGAAATTGAAAAAGAACCAGTAGATTAATTATAAAGATAAAAAAGAGAGGTGCCGTCTAGGAGCTTCTCGCACAACGTAAACAAACCTTAGGTGATGATTGGCGCTGAACCCTTAGAATGAGAACTTAATAAAAACACTATGTTCTAGGCTGCT
>ERZ1023396.80-NODE-80-length-52352-cov-7.701398_pt1 | contig 52352 bp, 48 predicted proteins | sample MGYA00380504_ERZ1023396 | MGnify/ENA primary metagenome ERZ1023396 (study PRJEB33173, sample SAMEA4830410) | metagenome | study: EMG produced TPA metagenomics assembly of the PRJEB25223 data set...
AATTATGATGTTTGATTAGCTCATAAAATACTAATTTGTGTGTTATCTCTAACACATTTAAACCAACGATCTTGTCGTTTCGTTTGGAATTAACGTTGACATATTGCGATTCAGTTTTCAATGTTCATTCGTTCAAGTTCTTTCGAACACAAGAATTAATTATACTCTCTATAACTCAAGAAGTCAATAACTTTTTAAAATTAATTTGAGTGTTAATTTGTGTTGTTATCGTGTTGTTTCGCTCGACAAGTAAATACTATACAGGGTTTTCAAGGTGTCGACAACAGTAAAATTTACACTCCTCTCACTCAATACCAACTCAAAACAGCCAATAACCAAACTTATATTGGGTATTTTCGTTTTTAGTACGCTTTTTCACGTTATATTACTAAAGTCTTCTAAAGTTATGAACTTTAAATGTTTAAAAACCAAACTTTAAACTTTTTTAAGTTTTTTACAAAAAAAGACATCACCTTAAAAAGGATGATGTCAAAACTCGTTTTTTCTATATAAATAACTATTTACATCTCTGTTCTTCCCATTATCGCTTTCGATAAAGTGACTTCATCTGCGTACTCTAAATCTCCACCCACAGATAATCCTTGGGCTAGTCTTGTAACTTTTATGCCAATAGGTTTCACTAAACGAGAGATATACATCGCTGTAGATTCACCTTCTAAGTTTGGATTCATCGCTAAAATCAATTCTGTCACACCTTCGTCTTTTAAACGATTAATTAATGTTGGGATATTGATATCTTCTGGTCCAATGCCATCCATCGGAGATATCGAACCATGTAAAACATGGTATAGACCTTTATATTCACGCATTTTTTCCATAGCGATTACATCTTTATCATCTTCTACTACACAGATAATTGTTCTATCTCGCTGTTTATCTTGACAAATATAACATGGGTCTTGTTCTGTGATATGGCCACATTCACTACAATAAGTTAATTCTCTTTTTACATCTACTAACGCTTTTGCAAATTGTACAACGTCGTCTTCTTTCATATCTAATACATGAAATGCCAGACGTTGTGCCGTTTTAGGGCCAATGCCTGGCAGTTTCATGAAACTGTCAATCAGTTTAGAAATCGGTTCAGGATAATGCATGGGATCACATTCCAGGGATGTTTAAGCCTTGAGTGTGTTTGCCTAAGCGTTCTTGAGTTAACTCATCTGCTTTATTCATAGCTTCATTCGTAGCAGCAATCACTAAGTCTTGTAACATTTCTACATCGTCTGGATCAACCGCTTCTTCTTTGATAACCACGTCTACAACTTCTTTATGGCCTGTTACAGTAACAGTAACCATGCCGCCTCCTGCTGTACCTTCAACGCGTTCTTCTTTTAACTTTTCTTGTTCTTCGCCCATTTTCTTCTGCATTTTTTGCATTTGTTTCATCATTTGTTGCATATTTCCGCCACCGCGCATAATGTATATCCTCCTTAGTGTATTAATTATAATTTATATAATTATGCTTTCCTAATATTATACATGCCTTTGTATTTATTGTCATGTGTCACTCTTCATCAATAACATTGACTGTATTTTCGCCAAATAAGTCTTTTGCTTTTTGAACGACGTCTACTTCCTCTGACGTATCAGCTGTATGTTCACCTTCTACAGAACTTGTTGTTTCGTCAGATTGTCCGGACTTTCTATTTTGTAGATACTCAGAGCGTACACGCATCCATTGATCAGAAGGTACACCTACTACTTTGACTGTTTTATCTATGATGTTGCAGACTACATTTTCAATATTAGCCCTTTTATCATCATCTTTATTTACAATTTCACAATGTATTTCTTCTTCGAATTTAATCAGTACATGTGTTTCACTTGCCGCTACCGGCTCTGAATTTTGCAATAGACTTACGAGTGATTTCATATCATTCGTTTTGGCATGATCCACAACTTCTTCCCAATGACCTTTTAAGAGTTTGATATCATCTTTATTCGCTTTATCTAACACTTTAGCTATTTGTTGCATAGAGAAAGTATTTTTAGATTGTGCTCCTCTGCTAGGCACTTGTTTTTTAGTCGATTGTGTAGGAGCAGCAGTTGCTACGCCTTGGGCTTTCAATGTTTTCAATTCATTTTCTAATTGTTCCATTCGTTGTAATAACACATCGTTATTTGGTTCAGCTGCTACACTTGTTGTCGCCACGTGTTGCACAGTAGTAGCTTGTCCTTTAATCATCTCTGATAATTTCACCAACAGTACTTCGAAATGTACATTTTGATTCACGCTGAAACGTATCGACACTAAAGTATCATTAATCACATCAATCATTTGATATAAAGTTTCTAACTCAAAGCCCATTAACGCGTCATATTCTACAGTTGATTCAGAAGTTTTATTCATTATCGTATCACGCACAAAATAAATCATATCGTTAATCAAACGATTGACCTCTTTACCATCAGATACAAACTGGTGATACGTAGTAAAAGCTGATTTAACATCGCCATCAATTATTTCTGTGAATAATTGGTTTAATGAAGCCTCATCAACACTTCCTGTCACATTCAGTGCATCTTGAAGCGTCAAGTGTTCATCTCCAAAGGCTATCGCTTGGTCCATGATACTCAGCGCATCTCGCATACCACCTTCAGAAGTTTTAGCAATGAAAGTAAGTGCTTCGTCGTCATAATCAATTTCTTGTTCTTCAGCAACAAATTTCAAGCGCTCTACGATTTCTTCTTCATTAATAGCCTTGAAATCAAAACGCTGCGCACGTGAAATAATTGTAGGTGGTATTTTATGCGGCTCTGTTGTAGCCAAAATAAATATCGCATGTGCCGGAGGCTCTTCGAGTGTTTTTAATAATGCATTGAAGGCACCTGTCGTTAACATGTGAACCTCATCGATAATGTAAACTTTATACTGTGATTCACTTGGAGCATATTTTACTTTATCTCTTATATTTCGTATTTCATCTACACCATTATTACTCGCCGCATCTATCTCAATAACGTCTGAATTGGTACCTTGTGTAATACCTGTACAGATCGCACATTCATTACAAGGTTCACCATCAACATTGTGTTCACAGTTAATTGCTTTCGCAAACACTTTTGCAATACTCGTTTTACCTGTACCTCTCGGGCCACTAAAAATATAAGCATGGGATTGCTTTTGTTTTGAGATAGCATTGCGCAATGTTTTGGTGACATGTGTTTGACCTACTACGTCACTGAACGCTTGTGGTCTAAACATTCTATATAAAGCTTGATAATTCACTTTCGCACCTCCATTTACATCCGTTCATTATTATATCATTGAATTTTCGTTCATGGCTATCCATTAAACGCATCTGAATATACGACTTTTCCTCGTGGTGCTGTCTGCGCATCTTCTGCAATAAACTTCACCATAAAATAAGCTGACGGAAGCTCAAATGGCGAATAAATCCCATATTGCTCTGCTTCTTCATAACCTAAACGTCCATAGTAACCCGGGTCACCTAGAACAATAATTGTATCATAATCTTGAGTAGCAGCTCGTTCTTCACCCGCTTGCACTAAAGCTTTGCCAATACCTTGATTGCGATAAGGTTTTAATACAGCTAGTGGTGCTAACGCTAATGCGGTATAAGTTGCTTGTTCACTCACAATTTTAATCTCCGATAATAGAATATGCCCTACCACTTCACCATCATCATTTTTAGCTACGACTTCAAGCTCATAATTATAATTTGCGTCACTACGAATACGTTTTACTAATTCTTGTTCATCGTGGTTGGATTCTGACACATCTTGAAAGGCTTCTACTATTGTTTGTAAACTTGCTTCATAATCACTTTCAGTTAAAGTACTTAAATATATCTGCATATCTTCCCTCCGTACAGCTATCGTTTATGTACATACTACACTATTTCTTTCGATATACCTATATATTAGCTAATGAATAAAAGGGAGTGGGACAGAAATCTGATTTTGAAAAAGATGATTTCGTCGTCCCACCCCGGCAAGGATGACTAGCGTTGAAAAAAGCTCGGTTTGAAGCGCATTTTCAATGCAGTCAGCTACTGCCAATATGAAAAGAGACTAGGACGAATCAATATTGTCCCAGCCTCAAAATTTATGTAAATGTATAATTTTTAATATTAAAACCGTGCACCTTTGCTTCGAATAAGTATCACAAACGTTACCAAAGTCGACAGCTAAATCTCGGCAACCCTACGGCACATATGATGATCCACTTAATGCTGCTTCCGTCAGGACCTGACATGATTCATGGGTTCATATTGCATAGGACCGAAATCTTCAAACACTACGTGCTTTGGGCAGACTTCACAAAAACGTACCCTTAGCAAAGGAATTAAGTCTCGCGTAAAGCGGATTTCGAGTACAGGGAACCGCTACCTCCCCACCTAGCACGGCAAACTTTATATTACTATAAAATCATTAATTAATGCAAGCTAAACGTTTAAATTGCCTTAATAATTTTTTTACACAACCTTAAAGCCCAATGACCAATCGTTATAATTTACGACGTCGTGAAAAATCATTAAATCTAAATTCCGTAGCTATATGTTTCGACACAGTATATTGAAAACGTTCTGTATTTTTTAAATGTACGACCCCTCTAACTGTGGCCGTATATGGTGGTTCGACTGGACCAAAAACACGTTTTTCTTGCTCACCAAACGCTTCAAAAGTAATAGATTTATTGGCATAACTTATCTCTAAGCCTAATGTTTCTTCAATGTGTTGATAAATTGATTGTTGTGCAATATCTAAAGTTATTTTTGGAATGATAGACTCGACTAAATAATCTTCGTCTAAAATTTTAACTTGGCCATTAACCGTTCGCACTCTAACTATATGCCATAGTTTGGCACCCAGCGCTAATCCTAACTTGTCTTTAACCATTGGAACATCGCTTGCTGGAATAAGTTCTAATTTCAGAACTTTTGTCGCGTGTTTGAGTGCGCGTTCGTTTTTCACTTCATTAAAGCTCATTAAATCTGCAAATGGAAACTCAGTTAGCTGTTGATAAATGACAATGGATCCTTTGCCTCTAATTTTTTGAATCATGCCATCACTCACTAACAGATGCAAAGCTTTTCTTACTGTTTCACGTGATGCTTGGTAAGTTTGCACTAAATCATTTTCTGACGGAATTTGATCACCGTATGACAAACTTCCATCTAATATCTCTTCTTTCAATGCTTCATATATAGTTATAAATTTTTTCTTCGTCATAACAGCCAACTCTTTTACTTAATTATTGAGCGATGACTACCGCTCCAAAACCACTTAATATATTATGCTGTATCTCACCATTTTGTACAATATATTCTCCATCAATATTCAAGTCATCTGGTAAGGCAACAGACTCTTTAGAGAAGTTCGCTATAACTAACCACGTTGCACCTTGATAATGGCGTTTGTATACAAACAATTCATTATGGTCCATATAAAGAGGCTCTATACTACCGTACGTAATAATATCGTTGTTATGGCGTAAGTCAATTAACTTTTTGTATGTGTGTAATACTGAGTTCGGGTCGTTAATCGCCGCTTCTACGTTGATGACATCGTAGTTATTAGGAATATCAATCCATGGTGTGCCTGAAGTAAATCCTGCATTAGCTTCATTTGTCCATTGCACTGGTGTTCTAGCATTATCTCGTGATTTTTGACCTAAAATTTCAATGATTTCATCTTCAGCATATCCGTCTTGCTTCATTTTACGATAAGCGTTGAGTGATTCTACATCTCTATACTGACTTATGTCACTAAAGCGCGGATCAGTCATGCCGATTTCTTCACCTTGATAGATATAAGGTGTACCTTGCAACATATGCAGCACAATTGCCAACATTTTAGCACTACTTTGATGCAATTCTGGCGTTGAATCGTCCCCAAATCTAGAAACTACACGTGGTTGGTCATGGTTACACCAAAAAATAGCATTCCAGCCGCCACCTTCATATATACCTAATTGCCACTCCATCAAAATTTCTTTCAATTTAATGAAATCTAGTTTAGCATTCGACCATTTTTCACCATCAACATAGTCTACTTTCAAATGATGGAAATTGAAAACACTACTCAACTCTTGACGCTCTGGATTAGTGTATTTTATACAATTATCGATCGTCGTGGATGACATTTCTCCTACCGTCATCATCGGTTTATCACCAAAAGTGCGACGGTTCATTTCATGTAAATACTCATGTACACGTGGCCCATCTGTATAAAATTCTTTACCTATCTTGTCAGAATCTTTAAATTCACCTTTTGAAATCAAATTAATTACATCAAAACGAAAACCATCAACACCAAAATCAATCCAATGATTGATCATGTCATATAATGCATCACGTACAGCCTTATTATCCCAATTCAAATCAGCTTGGGTAACATCAAAAAGGTGTAAATAATACTCATCTGTGTCAGCGTCATACTGCCATGCATTACCTCCAAATTTAGATTCCCAATTCGTAGGAGGCTGTCCATCTGAAGATTTTCTAAAGAAATAGTAATCTCTATACTGACTGTCTTTCGCCGAATACGCTTGTTTAAACCACTCATGTTGGGTTGACGTGTGATTAATTACAATATCTAACATAACCTTGAGATCGCGTTTATGTGCTTCACTAATTAGTGTTTCAAATTCTTCGATTGTTCCAAAACGTTCATTAATCTTATAGTAATCGCTAATATCATACCCATTATCATTCATTGGTGATTCATATATCGGCGTCAACCAAAGGTAGTCAACACCTAAATACTGTAGATAATCCAACTTTTCAATTATGCCATTAATATCTCCTTCACCATTACCCGTCGTATCATTAAACGATTTTGGATAAATTTGATAAACAACCGACTTTCTCCAGTCGTTATGTGCCATAGTACATTCCACCTTCTTTTATTATTAAATAAAAACTCGCTATAAACGTACTAGCGAGTTTAATTTTGACTTTATGCTAATTCAATTACTAACTTACTCTTCTACTAATTCTTTCGTATCATCTTTGGCAAACTTAGAAAAGATAATAGTTAAAATAAATGGTACGATCATTGCAATGACAGTACATATTAAGTACACAACCCAAAAATCTTTTTGAATAGAAATGAACGCTGGTACGCCACCTACACCAACATTACCTAACACACGACTAGCGCCAATAAAGGCACCTAAAATACATGATGTTGTAATAGCTGCAATAAATGGATATTTCAATGGTAAATTGACACCGAACATTGCAGGTTCTGTAACACCTAAAAATCCTGAAACTCCGGAAGTTACTGCAAGCCCTTGTTCTTTGGCCATTTTACGTTTTTTGTAAATATACCAAGCACCGAAGGCTGCTGAACCTTGACAAATATTTGAAATTGCTACTATCGGCCAGAGGTAAGTACCTCCTAACTGACTACCCATCAATTGGAAATCGACTGCCAAGAACATATGATGTAAACCTGTAATTACAAGTGGCGCGTATAATAATCCATAAATGGCACCACCTAACCAACCTGCATGTTGGAAAATAAATGTAACAGCACTAGTAATGCCTCCACCTATCCATAATGCAAGTGGGCCTATGACGATAAATGCTAAAAATCCTGTAATTAACAACGCTACTGGTCCTACTACTAACATCTTAATAGAATCGTGCACACGTTTGTTAAGGAATTTTTCAATTTGAGCTAACACATAAGCTGCAAGTAAAATCGGTAACACTTGACCTTGATAGTTTAACTGTTTAATCTCTAATCCAAATAAATCCCACGTTGGAATATTACCTTTTGCAATATCATATTGCGATACTAATTGTGGATTCATCAAAACTAACCCAAGTACTAACCCAAGAATTTGACTTCCGCCAAACACTTTCATACTGCTCCAACCAATTAAAGCTGGTAAAAACGTAAATGCAGTATTGGCAATAACATTTATGATATCAGAAATATCACCGAGTTGCGGAAACTGCTTAACTAACGGATCTGGTCCGAATAAATCTTCCATCGTCAATAAGTTGTTAATCCCCATTAACAAACCGGCTGTAACAATGGCAGGTAAAATAGGTATAAAAATATCACCTAATAATTTAATAAGCCTTTGTACTACATTACCTTTTTTGGCAGCAGCAGCTTTGGCATCATCTTTTGATGCTTCTGTTTGCCCCGTTTCTTCGATAAATTGACTATAGACTTCATCAACAGTACCTGGACCGATTACTATTTGATATTGATTGTCTGCTTTAAACTGTCCTTTTACTAATTTATTATCACTTAACTTGTCCTTATCTACTTTAGCATCATCTTTTAAAACCAATCGTAAACGCGTCACACAATGTGTGGCAGTGTCAACGTTGTCCTTTCCCCCAATTGCTGCAACAATATCTTGAACATCCTTTTTATTTACAGCCAAGATAGATCACTCCCATTCACTTAATCTTTATAGAAAGTATACATGTATAGACAAGTTATGTAAAGGTTTTCATTTTATTTCTTTCACTTTACTGATAACAATGGGTATAAGAGCTATCTTATGAGTTTTAGACAAATAAAAAAGGCAAATATTCAATAACAACTTGAATACTTGCCTTTTGTATCTATTAGTCTTGGATTACTTCTTAATGGCGGAGGAAGAGGGATTCGAACCCCCGCGAGCCGTTAAGCCCCTGTCGGTTTTCAAGACCGATCCCTTCAGCCGGACTTGGGTATTCCTCCAAACGAACACAACATCAATGATATTATAGCCCGTTTCAAAAGTCAATATAATTTTTATATCTATACTGGCGTTTTCTCTAGTAAGTAACTGTTTACAGCATCCGCTACAGCTCTGCCTTCTTGAATCGCCCACACTACTAAACTTTGACCTCTGCGTGCATCACCAGCAGCAAAAATTTTGGCTTGATTAGTTCTGAAATCTTTGTTGTCAGCCACAATTTTGTTGCGTTCAGTTTGTACATTAAACGCGTGGGGTACTGTAGTTTCTGTACCTATAAATCCAATGGACAACAATACTAAATCTGCTGGCCAGTGACGCTCTGTACCATCCACAATCATCATACCTTCATCAGTTTCTTCTAATATTTGAGTATACACTCCTTTGACGTTACCTATATGATCCACATCATAACGCATCGTTTGAACACCGTATGCGCGTGGCTCAAAACCAAATTTCGCTTCGTATTCTTTATGCGCATAATCCATCTTAAAGACCGGCATCGGTAATGGCCAATGGGTATTTTCTTCAAATTCAAAAGCTTCTGCTTGTTTCGTATATTTATTGAATTGGACGATAGATTTACAGTTTTCACGTAATGCAGTAGCTACACAGTCTGCACCTGTATCACCAGCACCAATGACGACTACATTTTTACCTTCAGCTGAAATCGTAGTTTCACTAATTTCACCATTTAAGTACTGTGCTTGTTCAGTTAAATAATCCATTGCAAAATGAATACCTTGGCCCATACGTCCTTCTAATGGTAGATCACGTGCGTTTTGCGAACCTGTACATAACACTATCGCATCATACGCTTCTGTTAAGTCTTCTTTAGAAATATCAACACCGATTTCTATGCCAGTTTGAAATTCGATACCTGATTGCTCCATCACACGAATTCTACGACGCACTACATCTTTATCTAGTTTCATATTAGGAATACCATACATCAATAAACCACCCGCTTCTTGTGCGCGTTCGTATACTGTGACTTTGTAACCTAATTTATTCAACTCATCCGCCGCTGTTAAACCTGCCGGGCCACTACCCACAATAGCTACCCGTTCTTGTTTACGTTTTTTGGGCGGGGTAGGCTGTACCCAGCCATTTTCAAATGCTTCATCTATAATGGTACGCTCAATACCTTTGATTGCTACAGATTCACGATTAATTTTCATGACACATGATTGCTCACAAGGTGCTGGACAAACATAACCTGTAAATTCTGGAAAGTTGTTTGTTTCACTTAATCGTTCATACGCAGTTTTAAAATCTTTTTTGTATACCAAATCATTCCATTCAGGAATATAGTTACCAATTGGACAGCCTATCGTCTCACGACCGAAAGGCTCCCCCGTTTGGCAAAATGGCGTACCACAATCCATACAACGTGCACCTTGTACAGATGCCTCTTCCCGAGTAAATCTATGTTGTATTGCAGCATGATGTTTTAAACGATCAACTAATGACAACTCATCTAATTGTTGTTTGTCATAATTCATAAATCCTTTAAATTCACCCATGCAAATCCCCCCTTATGATTTAATATACTGCCGACAATGGTTTGTCAGTTTCTATATGTGTGCGCTCATCATTAAATGCTTTAAGCAATGCCTCGTCTAGTTGCGGTGTTGTTTGCTTTTGTAAGTCAATTTTCTGCATCATTAATTTGAAATCTTTTGGTATAACTTTGACAACCTTACTTTCAATATGTTCAAAGTCTTGTAGCAGCGCTTGTGCCTTTTTACTATTTGTATATTTCACATGTTCTTCTAGCATCTCTTTTAATACTGAACGCTCTTCATCGACTGTCACTTCATCGAAATCAAGCGTATCTAAGGCGTGATCTTGTTTAAATTGTTCAATATCTGTTGGGAAGATATAGCTAACGCCGCCACTCATACCTTGGCCAAAGTTTTTACCTACATCTCCTAATACGACAACACGTCCACCAGTCATATATTCTAATCCGTGATCTCCTATACCTTCGACTACAACTTGCACGCCACTATTTCGGATACAGAAACGTTCACCTGCGCGTCCATTAATAAATGCTTTACCATGAGAAGCACCGTAAAAACATACATTACCCACAATAATTTCATTTTCTCGAGCTGCATTAGGGGCGTTAACAATGATTTTACCGCCAGATAATCCTTTACCAACATAGTCATTAGCATCACCTGTGTGATGAATCGTTAAGCCTCTAGGTGTATAAGCTGCTAGACTTTGTCCTGCATGACCATTTGTATAGGCATTGATACTATCTTCAGCCATACCTTCTGCACCATGAACACGCGTGATAGCACTACCTGTAATTACGCCTACATCGCGTTGCTCATTCTTCAATTGATACTCTCCTTTAAAAGTAGTACCTGAATTTATCGCTGCTTGAGCATCTGGGTATAATTGTGTTAAATCAAAACCTTCGTCTAAATGGTGATTTTGTTCAATTGATTTATGACGTTCACCATCATGTTGATATAACAAGGCTTCAATATCCATTGTATTCGCTTTTGGTCGTTGCTTTTGGTATGGGGCACGTTGTAGTAAATCAGTGCGTCCCACAAGTTCATCCACAGATTTCAAGCCAAGTTGCGCTAAAATCTCACGTAATTCTTCAGCTACAAAATGCATGAAATTCACTACATGATCAGCACGTCCATTAAATAAGGCACGTAAATCTTGGTTTTGTGTTGCAATGCCTACTGGACATGTATCTTTATGACACACACGCATCATAATACATCCAAGTACTACTAATGGTGCTGTAGCAAAACCAAATTCTTCAGCACCTAAAGCACAAGCGTAAGCTACATCTTTACCAGTAAGTAATTTGCCATCCGTTTCTACTTTTACACGTGATCTCAAATCATTCATCATAAGTGTTTGGTGCGTTTCGGCTAAACCTACTTCCCATGGAACGCCAGCATGTTGAATACTTGTTTTCGGTGATGCACCTGTTCCGCCATCATAACCACTAATAACAATTTTATCTGCATAGGCTTTCGCTACACCTGCAGCAATCGTGCCTACTCCTGTTTTCGACACTAATTTCACTGTGATATCAGCATCTTTATTCGCATTTTTCAAATCATGTATTAACTGCGCTAAGTCTTCTATTGAATAAATATCGTGATGTGGAGGTGGTGAAATCAAACCTATTCCTGGTGTTGAACCCCTTACTTCCGCAATCCACGGATAAACTTTACTACCTGGCAGTTGTCCGCCTTCCCCTGGTTTAGCGCCTTGCGCAACTTTAATTTGAATTTCTTTCGCATGTAGTAAATAATCACTCGTTACTCCAAAACGGCCTGAAGCTACTTGTTTAATAGCACTTGAATGATTACGTCCTTCTTCGTCAATAATATAACGTTCTGGGTTTTCTCCACCTTCACCACTATTACTTTTACCACCAATACGATTCATCGCTTCCGCTAATGTTTGATGCGCTTCTGCTGAAATCGAACCGTAACTCATAGCACCTGTATTAAAGCGGCGTACAATATCGCTCGCCGGTTCTACTTCAGTAATATCAATCGGTGTTTGTTGCTTAAATTCCATTAAATGCCGAATATGGTCTGTACGTTTTGTATTGACTTCTTCAGAAAAGGCTTTGAATTTCTCATAATCATTTAAACGACATGCATGTTGTAATAAATGAATGGATGTCGGATTAAACGCATGACGTTGGCCTTGTTTACGCCATTGGAATGTACTTCCCGACTCAATATAAGGTGATGTTGCACTTTGACGCGCTTTATTTTCTTGATCAATCATGTCAATTGAGATTCCTGACAATTTTGATTGCGTACCTATGAAATAACGATTAACTACATCATGACTCAAACCTACAGCTTCAAAAATTTGTGCCCCTTGATAACTTTGAACTGTTGAAATACCCATTTTCGCCATAACTTTAATTACACCTTCAGATAGTGTGTCTGAATAAGTTTGAACATTAGATATAACTTCACCAGACAAACGACCATCCTTAGTCAATGCTTCAATAGTACGTTGTGCTAAATACGGTACGACCGCATTCGCTCCATAGCCTAATAAGCACGCTACATGATGCACTTCACGTGTTTCACCGGATAACGCAACAATACTCGTATCCATACGTAAATTTTGCGTGATTAGCAGTTGATGAATATGACTGACTGCTAGCAATATAGGCATAGCAAAACCAGTGTCATCAACTAAACCACTATCATCAAGCACTATTATTTCCTTGCCTTGTTTCACAGCTGCTATCGCTTGTTCTCCTAACTCATCTAAAGCATCCTCTAAACGACGACTATACAATGTCGATAAACGTTGCACATTAAAGCGACTATTTTCAATTTTAGCTAATTGCGCTTCTGTTAATACCGGTTTTTGTAATTGAATACGACTTAACGCATCTTCATTAGGTTGTAATAAATTGCCTTCACTACCTAAATAAGACAACTCACTTGTTACTATCTTTTCACGATAAGCATCAATGGGTGGATTTGTAACTTGTGCAAATAGTTGTTTAAAATAATTGAACAAAGATTCATCTTTGTCATTCAAGACGGCTACTGGCACATCATACCCCATTGCACCAATTGGATCCTTTTTATTTTCAACTATTTCAGTCATATATTTGTCTATTTCTTCTTTAGTGTAGACAAATTGTCTTTGTAAACGTGATAATGTCTCCTCATCCCACTCTGAAGGCTGATATTGCACTTGCGCTAAATCTAAATCTTCTTTAAATTGGCTTAGCCAACTTTCATATGGTAACTCGTCAGCAATTTTTGCTTTCAGCTCATTATTTTCAATCACTTTATTTTGGTTGAAATCTACAAGTAACAACTTCCCAGGATTTAACTGTCCTTTGAAAGCTACTTGTTCCTCAGGCACATCGATAACTCCAACTTCTGATGAATAAACAATGTAGTTATCTTCGGTAATTGTATAACGTCCTGGTCGTAAACCATTTCTATCTGTTAACGCGCCAATTTTATCACCATTACAAAACGAAATCATCGTCGGTCCATCCCACGGCTCCATGAGGTAACTGTAATACTCATAAAATGCGCGAACATTCGCATCATTAGTTTTGTTGTATAACCAAGGTTCAGGAATTAACAGCATCGCTGCTTTTTCAGGTTCCATCGCTAACGCTAAAAATTCTAAGGCATTATCGACTATTGCCGAATCACTACCATCTTCATCTACAATTGTTTTAATTTTATGTTTATCTTTTCCAAAAACAGTATCTACTAATCGTTCTTGTCGTGCACGCATCCAATTCACATTACCTTTTATCGTATTAATTTCCCCATTATGCATTAATAGGCGATTAGGGTGCGCACGTTTCCAACTTGGAAATGTATTAGTACTAAATCGTGAATGTACTAAACCTAACTTAGAAATATAAGATTCATGAGTTAAATCTATATATAGACGTTTAATTTGATCGGAACGCAACCAACCTTTATAAACAATCGTTTTATGCGATAAACTCGTAAAATACAATGCTAAGCCTTGTGTTTCACTGTAATATTCGATTTGTTTACGTGCTAAAAACAATGCTTTATCTATAGTCGACACATCATTTAATGCTACAAAAACTTGCTGAATTACCGGCATCGTTTTCGCAACATGTGGTGCAATAGCATCAGTGTTGACTGGAACTTCTCTGTAGCCTAATACCGTCATGCCCTCTTCAGCAAAATATGCATTAAACTGGCTTTCATGCTTTGTCCCTGCAATGGATTCATTAGCAAAAAAGAGTCCTACTGCATAGTGACCTTCAGCTGGTAAATCAATATCAACGTGATTAGCGAAAAATTCAAATGGAATCTCTGTCATGATACCTGCACCATCACCCGTCATTCCATCAGCACCAATACCACCACGATGGTCTAATCGACGTAACATCTCCAATGATTTATTAACAATATCGTGTGTTCTTTTATTATCCATGTTGGCATAAAACCCTATACCACACGCATCATGTTCTTCTCTACTATCATATAAGCCCACATTTTTTACAGATTCGAGCATGACATTCACCCCTTTTACGAAAATTCAGAATATTCATTACGTAGAATTACTATATAGCACCTAATCAATCTGTTCAATATATAAAATAGATGATATTATTCTAATTAATAGAACGATTGTGTAAAGGGTGTGTTGTCATGGAAATTAAACAATTAAAATACTTTATTGAAGTTGCTAAAAGAGAGCATCTTTCAGAAGCTGCATTAGAATTAGACATTGCTCAATCTGCCATTAGTAGACAAATTAGTCATTTAGAAAGTGAGTTAAACGTCACACTATTTAAGCGAGAGGGTCGTAATATTCATTTAACCGACGATGGCCATAAGTTACTTGTTGAAGCCAACAAAATCGTCGAACAAGCTGAGGACACTGTTCGTTTATTTCATAACCAATCTGAAACAAACCATTATGTTATTCGTATCGGTTATGTTGAAAGCTATACTGCTCAAATGCTAAGTTTATTAATTCAAACATTCGAAGGTCAAAGCGACTCTAAAATAGAACCTATGTTAATGGAAGAAACAGAAATCACCAACGCGTTACTATCTGACCAAATCGACGTTGCTTTTATGGATTTATCCACTGATATCAAACAACACCGAGACCTTGATACCATTCCATTATTTGAGGAAACTTATAATATTTGTGTACCTAAAGAAGACCCGATTGCATTAGCAACCAATCCACCTTTATCACAATTTAAAGACAAAACCATTTATCAATTATACGCAACACCACAATCAATCAAGCACACCCTTGAACAGCAAATTCAACAGCGCGTACGTATAATTACGCACAAACAATTAGCAAAATATTTATTAACACACAACCGTGGTTTTATAATTACACCGTCCTATCACATTATTGATAAGCCTAACAACAAATGGGTAGAAATCTCTTTGGCTCACACTGAATTAAAACGTACCATTTGTTGTGCGACGCGCAAAGACAATCGTAAACACGATATGCCGTTACTCAAAAACACGATTATCACTTTGTTAAGTCGTGATGCTACATATCATTAATCATATGCATCATATCTTTGATCGTTATACAATTTTTTGAATTCCTAAAATTCAAAGCGTATAATCACACTGTCACAATACTAAATGTTTGGAGTCCGCTACATGAACCTTAAAAGACAGTTTAAATCTCCATTTGTTTGGAGTATTACATTATTTTGTATTATTTTTATCTGTGTATTTATCTTCACTTTAGTAAACGACCAAATGTACCGTACACCTATTGGTCAAATTACGAATATCCAAAACCTGAAAACCGAACAGGTTGTCGATGAACATCATAACCATGATACAAAGCACCAAGATCAATTGACCATACATATGTTGAATGGCAAATACCAAGGTGAAACGACTAAAATCAAACACGAATATACAGAGTCTCAAGCAGACAGTGAAGCTTTTTCACCTGGCAACAAAGTACTCATGCATATCGATAAAAAACCAAGCGATGGTTATATTGTAGAAAAGAAACGTGATAGTCTCGTTGTGGTAGTCATGGGTATTTTTTTACTCGTCATTTTATTAGTAGGTAAAAAGGTCGGTATTCAGTCTATTCTATCCCTTATATTCAATACCATAGCTATACTGACAGCAATTTATCTTCATTTACAGTTTCCTAACACTAGTCTATTTGGTTTAATGAGTATCGCTATTACATTGTCAACTACGATAACCTTATTACTCATTACCGGTTGGCACTGGCGAACGTTGGTCACAATTATAAGTACGCTGTTAGGTACCTTCCTTTGTATAGGAATTACATATGGGGTTATACAAGCAACAGATGGTGCTGGCATGAAATTTGAAACCATGAGTTTCTTAACGTTACCGCCTAAAACAATCTTTCTAGCATCAGTTATCGTAGGCTCACTTGGTGCAGTAATGGATGTAGCTATTACAATAGCGAGTGGTATGTATGAAATTTTACGTCGTAGTCCCAACATCGAGATGACACGTTGGGCATTAGCCGGGCGTAACATTGGGCAAGATATAATGGGCACAATGACCAATATTTTGCTGTTCTCATATTTATCTGGTAGTTTGCCAATGATTTTAATCTATCTCAAAAACGCAAATACTATAACTTATACGCTCTCTATCAATTGGTCTTTAGAAATATCTCGTGCAATTACAGGTGGTATTGGTATTGTGTTAACAATTCCATTAACGATTATCTTGATGCAACTGGTCTTCAAATTGCGAGGTGTTAAGCAATGAGCGCAATTACTATTTTAGGTTTAATATTATTTGTTCTGATGCTTGTTTTTGGTGGTAAAAAAGGATTAATCTCTTACCTTACCTTATTTTTAAATTTTATCATTGTCATTATTTCAATTGTATTTATTATTTTAGGAGCACCCATTTATTTAGTGACAATAATTTTTTGTATTGCCATTGCAGCGTGCAACCTCTTTGTATTAAATAGCTATAATATTAAAACACGTGCTGCGTTTTACGCTACTATCCTAACGACTTTATTGTTAATTGTAGCGATTTATTGTTCCGTAGCTGTCGGTCACTTACAAGGGTTCACGACAGAACAACAAGACGAAACATATATCTTTTCAATGAATATAGGCGTAGACATGGTAAAATTCATGGTCTTTACTGTTATTCTAGCTGTTATAGCTGCAGTTATAGATTTAACCATCACGATCAGTTCTCCAATTTACGAATTGTATGATACCAATCCGCATTTAACGCAAGCTGAATTATTTTATTCAGGCATGCGTGTAGGTCGTGAAATATTAGCAACATCTGCCAATACAATATACCTTGCATATTTTGGTGGCCAACTCACATTATTCTTTTGGTTTTTCAACCTAAAATATTCATTCGGCCACATTATTAACTCTAAAATTTTCGCACAAGAATTTGTCACTATTTTACTAGGTGGTATTGCAGTTGCTATAAGTATACCTATAACTGCGTGGTTAACATCCTGGCTGATTGTTAAAGAACAACGTAGTACCAAAACAACTGATAATGATAAGTAATGTGAGCAATAATTGTGTTCAAAAGGTTGAGTTGAAGCATGTTATCAGTTCAGCCATCTACTGACAATACGACATGAGGCTGGGACATTTTTAATTTGTCCCAGCCTCATTTTGCTTGTCTAAGTGCAACATTAATGGCGTTGCTTGAACTTATTCATTTCACCATAAAAATAAGCTTGTTCACCGTGCACTGTCTCATCCAGTCCAAGCTGTTCTTCATCTTTTGTCGTAGCCAATGAAGTCCAATAACCGATACAACGTGCAAGTATATATGTCATAACTACACTAAATATAATAGTGACAAAGACAGCTAGGAATTGGCTGCCAACTGCTTGCCAATGACCTCCTGCAAGTAAGCCATCTTGAATTGAAGGGTTTGCGTTTTTGGATTGGAAAACTCCGGTTAATAATGCCCCAACAATACCTCCAATTCCATGAATACCAAATGCATCTAGGGCATCATTATAGTTGAGTTTCACTTTGATGTAGTTAATGACTAAATAACAACAGCCACCTCCAATTAAGGCAATGATTATTGCTTCTATATAGTTAACAAAGCCTGCTGCTGGCGTAATAGCCACAAGTCCAGCTAACATACCTGACAACATCCCAATTAAACTTGTTGTTTGTTTGGATATATATTCTAATACTGACCAACCTAATGCACCTGCACTGGCTGCTAAGACAGTATTTACAAAAGCAAGTATTGCAATATTATCTAATGTAAATGCACTTCCAACATTAAAGCCATACCAACCTAACCATACAAATATACCTCCAATTAAGGTAATGACTAAATTATGTGGTGGTCGCTTATCTACATTATGTCCAGCCTTAATCATTACAGCTAACACTAAACCTGAAACACCGGACGTAATGTGTACTACTGTACCGCCAGCATAATCAATCGCACCTAAATGTTCGATCCATCCGCCTCCCCATACCCAATGAGCTACTGGGCTATAAACAAGCAATACCCATAAACCTACAAATATTAAGTAGGGTATAAATTTCATTTTTTCAGCAATCGAGCCTGATAAAATCGATACTGCTATCGTACAAAACATTAATTGAAATAACATAAATAAAGCTAATGGCACATGCGGCGACAAACTTTCATGAGTAGCAAATCCTACGTTGTGTAATCCGAGAAAACTAAAATCTCCTAACCACCCATTGCCCTGACCAAAACTAAGCGAAAATCCTGACAAAACCCACACAAAAGTTACAATGACAATAGCAGACATACTTTGCATTACAGTATTTAAAACATTTTTAGATTGCACTAAGCCACCATAAAAAAGACTTAGTCCCGGTGTCATTAACCACACCAGTAATGTACATAGAAAAACAAACAATGTATCTGACATATTCATATACTTCACTCCTTTTTAGGAGCATATACCGTTGATAGTGCAAAAGCAAAAATGCGTTATGAAACGTAACATAGTGTGTCAATTTTCATAACACATTACACATCATTCAAGTTATTATTTGTTTTAAAATATACACGCGTTTGTCTTCTAACTCACTCTCACCACAATATTGATAACCACAACGTTCATATAATCGTTGTGCTTGTTCATTTGTGTCATTGACCGCTAAATAAATTTCGGTAATCATAGGAAATTGTTCATGTATGTATTGTGGCAACGCTTGGATTACTGCTGTACCAATGCCGAGATTGCGATAACGCGCGTCGACACTAAATGAACGAAAAAACACTGCTTGTTCATTTGTAGTATACGGTTTTATCCCTTCACCAAAATGCAAAGTAAAAAAGGCGATGCACTGCTGACGATCATTGTAGACCAATGTCGGACAACGTTCTTTATCAAGCTCTGCTAATTTAATGTTATCTTCGGGTGTTTTAGTAAACTGTCTATCGTGGGATTGTATATAAAAATCCATTACATCTTGAATTAATTGTGGTCGATAACTTTCAAAATACATATTACTTCCTCTTTTCATTATCTTCTGATTGCAACCAAGTTAGTACAGCTGGTGCTATACGTGTCACATCATCTTTTTTTATCCACTGTACATCAGTAATTTCACTTGCAGGTTCGATGTTCTGCCAATTGATGTCTTGGGTTGTACTAAAGCAAATCAGCTTAGTCAATGTATTGGGTTGAGGATAGGCCTCACCAACAACAATATTACGATAATACAACTCATGTTCCGCTACAGTTAAACCTAATTCTTCCTCAAGCTCTCTTACGAGTGCAGCAGTCAACGTTTCATTCTCATCAATTTTACCACCCGGGAAATAATATTTAGCTCTATTTCTAGCTTGTACAAGTAATAATTCAGACGCTGTTTCTACTACTAAACATACACAGGTAATCATGTCGTACCACACCTTCTTGTTATTTCCAATTACAATATTTTCATTCGTTAGTATTGTTATGTTATCATATTGCAGTATTGAGTGAATAGCTCAACTTGCAAACAAATAAGACATATAACTTAACTATAAACAAATATCATTAACGACAATATAAATGGAGGTAACATCATGGCTAATAAAACAAAACTACATCGTGTCTCTAATTTCATTAATTTTACTGGAGTTGCGATAGAGGGATTTAATTGGTATGCATATCGCTCTAACAACAAAAAATTGCTATATGCGAGCATGGCTATTTCAACAACTGGTGCGATTTTAGATTTTTATACTGCACTAAAATCACCACGAAAATTCGCAAAATTATTTTCTACTTTTACATTAGCAAGTACATTGGTCACTACGGTGAAGCGGTTCAAATCAATGAAATAAAAAATAGCGTAAACACTAGAGTTCTACACTCTATGTTTACGCTATTTTTTATTTAATGTATAAATTTATGATTTGCTACTTGTGATGCAGAAACTGTTCTAAAAGTTTTAACACCTGGAGCTGCACTATAGTTCATTTCCGAAACATAGACACTTCCATCGCTATTAACACGTTCTACAAATGCTACATGACCATAATATCCCGCATCAGTTTGCAAAATAGAACCGACTGTTGGTTTACGATCTACTGTATAACCATCTTGTGGCGCAGCATTGTCCCAATTATTAGCATTCCACCAATACGTGCTAATACCTTTACCGATTTGAGCACGACGATTGAATACATGCCATGTACACTGACCCCAATCATACAAATTAGAGTGATTAAACACTGGCGTCTTGTAACTCGTACCTGATGATGTAGAACCGCTAGACGTATTTGACCCACTAGTAGTACCAGCTACTTTTAAACGCTGTCCTGGATAAATGAAATAATCATTCAAGCCATTAAGTTCCATAATTTTTTTGTAAGTCGTGCCATACTTCGCTGCAATAGCAGATAATGAATCCCCAGATTTTACGGTATAATATGTTGTTTTTGAAGTTGAAGTATTTGAACTTGTTGAATCTGATGTAGAAGATGATGTAGTTCCTGAAACTTTCAACCGTTGACCTGGATAAATGACATAATTATTCAAGCCATTTAAACTCATAATCTTTTGATAAGATGTGCCGTACTTAGCTGCAATTGAAGATAGTGAATCTCCAGATTTCACTGTATAATATGTAGTACTTGAGCTCGTTGTTGTCGAACTAGACGAACTTGTTGTCCCTGATACCGTTAATACTTGATTTGGGAAAATAACGTTAGATGTTATGTTATTGAGTGATTTTAATTTTGAAACTGACATATTATATTTATTCGCAATCGACCAAAGTGAATCTCCACTCTGCACTTTATACGTCGTTGCCCCTTCTGCATGTGTTGCGGCTACTGCTGCCACAGCACTACTTCCAATGACCGTCGCAATGATTTTCTTTTGCACTTTTGATAAGCCTCCCTAATACTGTAAAAACTTAGAATTCATTTCTTTTCATATTATACACGTCCTAATTGTTAATTAGTATATTTTTTTGATGACATTATGATTACAAAGCATTGTAAAAATTAATTAAAAATATACAATTCAATTGATTACCGCTATATTTTTATAATATAAGGTATTAGAACGTACACTTTAGTTAAAACTTCATATGTTATGTAAATGTCATTAATTTTTACTCGTCAAAAGTCTTGATTTTAATTTTTTCAATACCAAAATAATATGCTAGCAATGTTCGATAATTAGTATGATCAATTGCTATTTTTTTCTTATGCTCACCTTTAGATATCGTAACATTGCGTTTAGACATTGTGACACGCCCATCTGCTACTGCCTTACTAATAATTAATTCTCGTACAAAAATAGATTGCGCATCATATTGATTAAATTCAATACCCGCAGCAAAATCATCAAGCGTTTGAGATTCAGTCGTAGCTTGATACTGTATAACCCATGCACTACCGTTATATTTCAAAAACCGATAATTCGTTTGGTCTACCCATTCAATTTTAAAGTAACCATTAATATCTTCGATAATTTTTGGTTGTGATAATGGTAAGACTTGTTGTGGTACATCTGCGTAACCCACATCTGCCACAAAATCTCCCTCTGGCAAAGTAACGATAAGTGACATATGTGAACCTTCCATAGCCCACCCATCACCTGTATGAATTGTTGCTGCTACCATTTTGACTGTAAATCCTTTTGCCATTAAAAAGTTGCGAAACAAACGGTTTTGCTCATAGCAAAAGCCTCCACGTTGTTCGACAATAATTTTATGCAACATACTTTCATCATCTAATGCAATGGGTTGCTTATTTTGTACATTAATATTTTCAAATGGTACATGTAATACATAATGTTGAATGAGGTGATTCAACGTGGCCAAATTCACTTCGTTATATGTGTCGACATCAGCGTTAATATATTCATCTAGCTGTGTAAAATCAGTCATCTTAAGTCATCCTTTTCAATATCATTTAATTTTATAGTGCACCGTAAACTATAATGAAGCAATAGCTTTGCTTAAACAATTAAAGCCTTTCGCTAAACAAAAAATCAAACGCTTATATAATATAAACGTTCTATGCCATCGTTGTTTTCATTTATTTTGAGAGTACTAATTCCATAATCATTAATGTGCCTTTACGCCACTGAACACGTTGGCCTGAATCTTTAAATTGACATTTTGTATAAAGTGCCTGTGCAGTTGTATTATCTATATTTACACCTAAAACTATGCTAGTTATATGTGGATAATATTCGGCAATAAAGGCTGGCAATTCTTGCAAAGCTGCTGTTGCATATCCTTGATGTAAAAAACGTGTATCAGTAGAAAAACAACGTAACAATAATGTTGAACTGTGTGTTGTGTAGGATTCAAATTCATGGTGCTCTTGTAAGGCGAAATAGAAAACTAAATGTCGATCTTGATTGAAACACACAATCGGATGATGCTTGTCACTAGCCTGTTGAATATTATTACTAGGGTAGTCCGTAAATTGTAATTGTGTTTCTGTTAACTCATATTGCTGTATCTGCACCTGATATTTTGTAGAATAGTTTTCTAATTGCATAATGTTCACCCCTAATTTTTACCTCTATCGTTAGCTTGTAAAAAATTTATCATGAATATTGCGGTCTGTCACTCACCATAGCTAGTTTGTTTTTTATCGCCGAATACACTTTGATAGTTACACTCATTGTCGATAATAGGGAGTAGTCAGCAATCAAGTATTATTTAAAAACTTTAGCCTCCCAACCCGGCAAGGATGACTAGCATTGATAAAGTGGAACACGTGCACAAAATCTTCCAACAATGTCGAGTAATTTATCGACAATCTATGGTGTGGGACGAATCAATGATGTATCACACTTTTGTTTTAGAACGTAAATAAACCTTACATGACAGTTCGTTTAAGATTTTCATTTAATATTGGCAGTACTTTGGGCCGACTCCTGCTGAAATTGCACTCGCCGAAGAATACTGGCTGAGGCTGTGCCCGCAGAAAGCGTGCACAAAAAAACTGCCAACAAAGTGTATAACTTTGTCGACAGTATATGAAACGGGATAGCAATCTATTGCTATCCCAGCCTCGTTACTTTAATGTGCCATTATAAAAATTGCACAATAAAAATCAAGATAATGACGATAGGTAAAATGAATTTAATTAAATAATACCATGGACTAAACAATTTAAATTTATCGCGTCCAAAATAATCACGTAAAGCTTCCTTATCCAATAATTGTCCTACCACTAACGTCGTTCCAAGAGCGCCTATTGGCATCAAGATATTAGAAACTAAGAAATCCATATTATCAAAAATCGTCCCTGCAGCAAACCGAATGTTACTCAAACTACTAAATGATAACGTAGCAGGTATGCTTATAACAAAAACAAGTATACTACCTATCACTGCTACACATTTACGCTTAGTATTATCATTTTTAGTGAAATTTGAGACATTCAATTCTAATAGCGAAATAGAAGAAGTGAGTGCTGCAAATAAAAATAGTATTAAAAATATTAAATAAAACCCTGCACCAAAAGTCATTTGTTCAAATACTTTTGGTAACACTATAAATAACAGCCCTGGTCCTTCTGTCGGTTGGTAACCGAAAGCTGATATAGCTGGGAATATTGCTAAGCCAGCTAAAATAGATACTAAAATATTCATTGCTACTATAGAAATTGCTGATGTTTTGATTGTCATTTCTTTCGAGGCATAACTAGCATAAGTAATCATACCCGTTGTTCCAAGTGATAATGTAAAAAACGATTGCCCTAGTGCAAGCAAGATTCCTTCTACCGTAATATCTTGAACTCGAGGTTCTAAAATATAACGCAAACCACTCATCGCACCATCAAGTGACAATGATTTCACCACAATTAATATTAAGAAGATAAAGAGTAATGGCATCATAAATTTTGATGCTTTTTCTAAACCTTTTTCTACCCCTAACATAACAATCACCGTCGTTAAGAGTATAAATATCCCTTGTCCAATTATTGTCAGCCATGGATTACCTATTAACGCATCGAATTGTAAGTTGCCAATTTGATTACTTTGTAATGTTACAATGTGATATATCACATTACCAATATAAATAATAATCCAACCACCTATTACACTATAAAAGCCAAATAAGATAAACACTGCTAAATTACCATTCCAACCGATAATATTTATCCATTTTTTTCCTGTTAGTTTTTCGTAAATTTTAGTGGTATACGTTTGTCCCATTTTACCGACTGTAAATTCCATAATTAGTAACGGTAAACCCACAAGTAAGGTAAAGATTAAGAACATTAATAGGAAGGCGCCGCCCCCGTTTACCCCTGCCATATATGGAAATTTCCACATAGCTCCTAGTCCAATAGCGGAGCCAGCACTTGCTAAAATAAAACCAGTCGATGTCTTCCATTGCGATTGTTTAGTCATTTCCAACATCCTTTATATATAACTTCATTACGTTAAAGCGTTCAATAAACATAGAATCTACTATACCATTTTTCAAAATCCAACACAATAGAATCTAAAGAAGTTATTATTTATATATTTTTATAATAAAAATAAACCTATAGATTGGCTTTTAGCTCAATATAATTGTCAGAAATTTCATTGTATTTACCCTAAAATTATGGTATACTAGTATGCGTTTTGTGCAAGATTTATCTTTATCAAAATAGTTTGATTTTTCTAATAATTGAGGTAATTGAAATGAACAAATTAATATTAATATCTGGTTTCATGCTATTCTCATTCTTTTTTGGGGCAGGTAATTTAATTTTCCCGCCGATGCTCGGATATACTGCTCAAAGTAACATGTGGATAGCGATGGCCGGATTTGCAATAACTGGTATTTTAATGCCTTATTTAACAGTTATTGTCGTAGCTTATAAAAATGGCGGTGTAGAGAGTATTGGAAATAAAGTGCACCCCATTTTCGGGTTAATCTTTGCGATATGCATTTATTTATCAATCGGTGCACTTTATGGTATTCCTCGAGCGGCTAACGTAGCTTATGAAATTGGCACAAAAAACTTACTACCCGTACATAATCAGTGGACACTTATAGCATTTTCTATTGTTTTCTTTTTCATTGTGTATATCATTGCACTTTATCCAAGCCGTATAATTGATAATTTAGGCAAATATTTAACACCCATTCTGATATTTATAATCGCACTATTATGTGTGTTAGTCTTTATTAACCCTGAAGGTTCCGTCCAACAACCGGGAGGAGAATACACATCAACACCAATAGTCTCAGGTATACTCGAAGGCTATTTCACAATGGATTTAGTAGCTGCACTCGCCTTTTCGGTAGTTATTGTGCAAATGTTTAAATTAAATGGTGTGAATGATCATAAAACATTAGTCAAAAGTGTCATTAAAGCCGGGTTAATCTCAGCGCTATTATTAGTAATTATTTACTTTTCATTAGCTTATCTCGGCGCTTCTACCACACATCCTGGTTTCAAAAATGGTACTGATATACTAACTTTTAACTCATTACGTGTTTTTGGCACTTTTGGTAACTTAATCTTTGGTATCATTGTCATCTTGGCTTGTCTAACGACTTGCATTGGTTTAGTTAATGCCTGTGCCGCATTTGCAATGGAAAAACTTCCAAAAATTTCATATAAATCCTTTGTACTAATTTTTTCACTATTAGGCTTTTTAGTTTCAACACTTGGTCTGAATTTAATCTTACAAATTGCAGTACCATTGTTAACATTTATTTATCCTACGTCTATCGTATTAGTACTCATTTCGTTACTTAGTATTTTCATTAAATTTGATATGAAATATACTTTTATAATACCAACCATTGTGACTTTAATTATTTCACTACTACAAATAGCTGTTGATTTTGATTTACTAAACATACTAAATCGTCTCTACACACTATTGCCATTAGCAAATATCCAATTAGCATGGCTCATACCATTTATTGTGTTAACAATCATTGGCCTTGTTGTTGATTATTTCCTAAGAAATAACGTAAAACCGGAAACTCACCAAAATTAACGTTCAATTTATAGCGATGGCTGCCCTAAAGGCACCATCGCTTATTTTATTATTATGCTTAATTGCACAGCTGATGTCTCTGTACTAGTCATACGTTACTGGTTACTATATAATATCCTTAGATAAGTAAGACATATATACTGGAGGAGAATGTTATGCAAATGTTCAATCCTTTTTTACAAACTATCGAAAATGAAACTCACCGAACAAAAGTTGCTGAATTATTCACATGGGTGGCAGAGACATTCCCACAACTTGAAACGACAATCAAATGGAACCAACCAATGTTTACAGATCATGGTACTTTTATTATTGGTTTTAGTGTGGCAAAACAACATTTTTCTGTTACGCCGGAAGCTCAAGGGCTATCACCTTTTGTTGAGCGTATTACTGAAGCAGGCTATAGCCAAACACAAAATTTATTCCGTATTAAATGGACACAAGATATCGATTATGCTTTACTGCGAGACATGATTCAATTTAATATTGATGACAAGGCAGACTGCACAACTTTTTGGCGCAAATAACAAGAGCTATAGATGGTCTATTATTCATAATAAACCCACCATTGCGGACATAAAAAAACTGCCAACTAAGTCGGAGACGTTGTCGACAGCATGAAACCTACTATCTTAGCGTTAAGGTAGTAGGTTTTTTATATCTATTGTAACTCGGCTAAAAAGTGAAGTATGTCTTGTTCTACCGCTTCTCGTCCAGACCCCTGTGTCATTAAATGCTTACTATCTGCATAACCTTGTAGTGATTTATGTTGATGTGCAATATGCTCATAAATATAATGTGCACTTTTTGCATAAGCTGGTTCATCTAATTTACCGTATTTAATAGCTATAGGTGCTTGGATACTTGGCAACTGTATCATAATGTTATCTACAACATTTTTAAACGTTTCAAAACCTGCTTCATAACTATCTATGTCAGCCACTTGACGTTCTATTTCGACTTGGTCTAAACCTAAAATATCACCCATACGTCGACCATATGCTTCTAATCGCATTTCTAAACCTGCATCGTCTTTTTTATAAGGTACCGACATCGCAATAACACTGTGGACTGACTTAGTTTCACTAAATTTAAGAGACAACAAACCTCCCAAAGACACACCTAAAACAGTGATTTTATCGTACCCTTTATCTTGTAAAAATGCATAACCATCTTGAGCATCTTGCCACCAATCTTCTATAGTGTATGCCATCAAATCTTCAAGCATTTTTCCATGCCCTTTATACGAAGGAACGTAGCAAGTGTAGCCTGCTTTATGTAATTTCGTAGCTAACAGTTTAACATCACGCACCGTCCCAGTGAACGAATGTAATAATAATACCGCATGGGCCGCACCTTCATGCTCTAAATATATTGGATTGGGTTCTTTTACTTTAATCATTCTTTGTCACTCCACGCTTTTATTCTCACTTTTATTATAACAAACATCAGTAGTTATGGATGCTATCTTAGTTAAACAGTAAAAAATGCTGATGAGCAGTCTTACTCACCAACATCATTATGATATAACTAACTATTCATTACTAATAAATTGTAACTCATAAACGGCTTTATCGTCATAAGAGTTAAAGTTATCGATTTTAGCATTAAGATAGACTTCTTGAGCCTTTCTACTAACGTTATGTTTATATGTTATTTTGACATGTAAATCTGATTCGTAGCCATTATTTTTCAAAGTACGATCGATTTCTTTAAAAACATCATTATTTATCGGTAATAAATAACCTTCTTTACTTGGCAACATACTAACATGTTTACGTTGAAGTACATAGTTCTCTCCAATAAAGATTTCTATTTCAATATTTTTGGCAGCTCCGCCACCTAAATTATAAAGTTTGATATAGTCTACATTTTCTAACTCGTTATGATCCTCTATATTTCTAACTTTTAATCTACCATCATTTCGCGAAATGAGTATTTGGTTAAATCCTAATGCTGGAATAAAACTTATTTTCATTTGATACAATTGGATAGACACAGAAACAAAATAAAATAATGCCATAACAAATGTCCCAATTGAACCAATGGCTGAAATGATATTAATCATAATTAAACCTCCTTTTAACTTATCGTTGTATCTATCCCCTTTTTGCTATAGGTTCACACTTCTTAATTAAACTTAACTTGTATTACATAACATCAACATGCTAACCACAAGCCACTGCTGACTTTAACATAATTAAAATTGTCACCCCAAATTTAACCCACCATTAACATCATATTCATATTTAATAATTTATTTTATTAACTTATATAAATATTTTATTATTTACATATGATTATGATAAGCTTTAGACAAACTAATGATGGGGGACGCACAGCATGTCATTTTTTTCACTTAAGCCAAAGTTCTTAATACATAAATTTATCGTCATAAGCATTCTTTCTGTACTACTTACTAGCATCTTGCCATACAATACCGCTAAAGCAGATGATGCCTTTAGTTCTATGAGTGAACTCATGGAAAACACAACTGAAGGTAGCGACTGGCAAATCACGACTACGGATCGGGGTAGCGATGTATTAATTGCTGCTATACATGGAGGCGGTATCGAACCTGCTACTTCACAACTCGCAAGTCTAATCGCGAGCAATGGGGGCTATAACTATTATTCATTTCAAGGTGTGCGTCCAACAAATAATGGAGAATTACATGTCACATCTACAAATTATGATGAACCTATTATTCAACATATGCAATCCACTGCTAACCGCTCTGTCACTATACACGGAGCTTTGGGTACTGAGCCCGTTACATATATAGGAGGCAAAGACCAATCATTGATCTCGAGAGTTGAAGACGAGCTTAGCAACGCAGGTTTTGAAGTCCAAGAATCACCTAATCACCTTTCCGGTAATTCTGATAATAATATAGTCAATAAAAATAAGCGTGGAGAAGGTGTTCAACTCGAATTAACTACAGCAATGAGACAATCTCTATTTAGTAACAATGATATTTCTAAAATCTCAAGAATGAATACGTTAAATTATAATAGTGAAATGTATAGCTATGCCCATGCCATCAATACTGCGCTATCAACAGACAATTAATACTATATATTATACCTTTGTAAGCATTCAAGGGTATAATTTTTTGTTGTTTTATAGTCCTTTAGTTACAGTTTGATACCGTTTTAAAAAATTCTAATAATTTTAACATTATTTTTTTAAACATAATGGTTTGCTTTGCTAACTAAAAACAGTTAAAATTGACAACTGTGATGTTTTAGAAAAGAGGTAATGTGTCATGTCAGATAGTATACTATCTAATAAAAAGAGAAATACCATAATTTTAGTAATGTTAAGTAGCGCCTTTGTGGCTATGCTTAACCAAACATTACTAAATACAGCTTTACCAGCCATTATTACAGGGTTAGAAATTACAGAAACTACTGCACAATGGTTGATTACTGGTTTCATGTTAGTGAACGGTATTATGATTCCACTAACTGCCTTCCTCATGGATCGATTCCATACTAGACCGCTTTATATTTTTGCCATGAGTGCTTTTTTAGTCGGCTCTATTGTCGCCGCACTTTCTCCTAGTTTTACCTTGCTCATGATTGCACGTATCATACAAGCAGTCGGAGCCGGTATCTTATTACCACTCATGCAATTTACTGTTTTTACGCTCTTTCCACCAGAAAAACGTGGCTTTGCCATGGGTCTTACAGGTATTGTAGCGCAATCAGCACCGGCTATTGGACCTACTTTAACCGGCTTTTTAATCGATACGTTTAGTTGGCGTGCGCCATTTATCGTGGTAGCAGCGATTGCTATTATTGCCTTTATTGTTGGAACAATCTTTGTAGAGAGCAATAACACTACAAAACACACTGAACTAGACAAAACTTCCGTCGTTTATTCTACTTTAGGTTTTGGGTTAATGCTCTATGGCTTTAGTAGCGCAGGTAATCTTGGCTTTGGCTCACCCATCGTCATACTATCCTTAATTATTGGTTTAATCATTGTAGCTATATTTGTTCTACGTCAAATTAAACTCGATAATCCATTATTAAATATGAAAGTTTTTGCCAATAGAACATTTTCGTTATCAGCTTTTAGTTCAATGATTCTATTTATTGGTATTGTAGGCCCTGCCTTATTAATCCCAATGTATATTCAATCAGGTTTAGGTTTATCGGCAATTTTATCAGGCATAGTTATTTTACCAGGAGCCGTCGTCAATGCTTTTATGTCTGTTTACACCGGTAAAATTTACGATAAATATGGTTTGAAAATCTTAGCTATCCCAGGCTTTATCTTACTCATCATTATGACAATTTTACATTGTTTCTTAACTACAGAAACTCCTTATTGGTATATCGTAGTTATTTACGCGGTGAGAATGTTTGCTGTAGCACTCATCATTATGCCTTTAAATACAATTGGTATAAATGCGCTACAACCAGAAAATATTTCTCATGGAACAGCTATAATGAATTCACTACGTATTATAGCAGGCGCAATCGGCACTGCCGTGATGATTACTATTCTATCTATTGTACGTAAAAATTATGCTGTTGCACATGCAGACCAAAGTAAAATAGATATAATGCAACATTCTACAGTTTTAGGTGTCGATGCCGCCTTTATCTTTACTACTATTTTATTATTTATTGGATTTGCCTTAACTCTAATGATCAAACAACCTAAAAAATCCTAACTTGAGTTCCGTGACTCTATTAGGGACATAACCCCAATTTTCAAAATAAGAGGACAATATTGATTCGTCCCAGTCTCATTTCATAAAACTAAAAATAAACGTCAATTTCTATATTTTCTCAATAGAAATTGACGTTTATTTTTATAGTCAGAAATATTTATGTCCCAGACTCATTCTGTTTACAAATGTTTCGTATGAAACATTTGAGGGCATAGCTAGTCAAATAATGCCAATACACAATAAAATCATCACAATAGTTAATAATATTGCTCTACCGATAATGATACGATCCCACTGTGCTTGTATAGTTCGTAAATCTGAAGGTATTTTATGTGCTTCTACTGCAGTCGTGATGACCTTATTAATCGGTTTAGACTTAAAATTATAAATAAAAATATAACCTAGCATCAGTAAAAATGCTATAACATATTCTAAATTACCTACACGGAGTCCACCGTTAAATATTACTGCAGCCACAATAGCAAATAACCCAACTGTACCAAATTGAGGCATACGTTTATCTGCTATTTGATGTATATGACCCAACACGTCTACCATACTTTTATCTCTACATTTACGTAATGCTTGAACACCAATGATACTGAAAAATACATCTACGCCAAAGACAACACCAATCATTAAGATTGCTATGATACCTGCAACTAATTCCATCATATCACCTTGTTTTATGCTTTCGCTATTACTGTGTTCAATTCGTTAGCCGCGTGTCAACATGGCTCGTTTTTACAACAGTTATCCTATCTCTTCCCACTTTAAAATTTTCCAAAACAGTAGATTTCACACGATGTAATATCTATAAATTAAAATAATGCACCATTTACAACTTTTATAATTGCATATTATTGTGCTGGTGCCAATTGCCACTGATATGGTTCAGGCAATGCATCCCAAGCCCCGTCTATTTCATCGTGTTTCAATAAGCAATCACCTAATTGTTGAATAAGTTCATCCTGTTGTAGATTTGTACCTATGATGACAAACTGTGTATGACGATCTCCGTATTCAACGTCCCAATTTTCAACAACGTCCGGTCTGTCTGCTAATATGTCTCGCTGTGCCTCCGGTGACATACTCGCTACCCAATATGTTACCGGACTTATATTACATGATGAGCCCGCTTGAGATAACAAACATGCCACTTGGTTATATTGCGCTAACCATACAATGCCTTTCGTACGTACGATATTTTGTGGTAATTGCTCTAACCATGCGTGAAAACGTTCTGCATGGAATGGTAATCGTCTATCATAAACTAAGGAAGTAATACCATATTCTTCAGTCTCTGGCGTATGTGTACTATGTCCGCCTTCAGTTAACTCTTGAATCCAACCTGCTGATTGGCTCGCTTGATCAAAATCAAATAATTGTGTATTTAATACCTCAGACAAATCAACTTCAGCATTAACCGTACGAATCACTTTCGCTGTTGGTTGTAGTTGTCGCAATATACTTTCTAAATGTGTTAAATCCGCTTCGTGAACCAAATCTGTTTTATTTAAAATAAGTACATCACAAAATTCTACTTGGTCAATTAATAAGTCTGCAATAGAACGTTCATCTGTATCATCTGTCCCTTGGTTACGATCAATTAATAAATCTTCTGAGTTAATATCATTAATAAAGCGATTGGCATCGACGACCGTAACCATGGTGTCTAGCGTACAAATCGCACTTAAATCAATACCTAAAGCGTCATCCATATAGGTAAATGTCTGCGCTACTGGCACAGGCTCGGAGATACCTGTAGATTCAATGACTATTTGATCAATATTTCCTTTATGTACAAGCTGTTGTACTTCTTGCAACAAATCATCACGCAATGTACAACAAATACAACCATTGGATAGTTCTACCAATTTTTCATCAGTTCGTGACAAACCACCCCCATCTGCTACCAAGTCTTTATCAATATTTACTTCACTCATATCATTAACAATTACCGCTATACGTCTACCCTCTCGATTTTGTAAAATGTGATTGAGTAACGTGGTCTTACCTGACCCTAAATACCCACTTAATACCGTAACTGGAATTTTGCCCATAACATCAAAACCTTTCTAAATCGTAATTATTACGTTTTGTATTATATTAGAACTTTTCGAAATAAGCAAATGCATTTAATGAATAATCGCGAGTGTTTACTTTTCAAATAAATCGTATGACAAGATTGTCACTTGAAATGTCACTTCATATTGTCGAAATTTATCATGTAGCTCCTTATACTGAAAGTAACAACGTTAGGAGGTATTATGTGAAACGATTAATCAAATCAATCATAGGTATATTTATTTTTATCGTAATAGTTTGGAGTGCTTTGCTTCTTTGGAAGGTTTACGCAGAGCAACATACTGATAATTCAGCAGTTGCAGACTTGGCAAAGTTTAATCCATTAATACAAAGTGAAAATTATTATATTAAAACGCAAGAACCAACAAAGGTTGATAAACAGGATAATTCACACAATGTTTATAAGTATAAACAGCAGGCAGTAGATAAAAATGGTCATCGCAAAATGATTACATTTAATGCTTTTTCAGATAAATTAAAAATTAATCATTATTTAAAAGTAGAAGTAAAATTAGATAGAGTTCAAAGTTATAAAGAAGTCTCGCAACAACAAGTACCTTCAATGGTACTGCAACGTATTGATTAATATATGAATTTAGACATGAGCAATTCTGCCAATCTATAGAAAAAAACTTTAGACGAACTAATATTTAAGGTCTGTTTTCTGATAATAAAATAAGAAGCTGCTGACAAAGACTGTCTTTGTCAGCAGTTTTTTGTGCACGCTTTCCGCGGGCACTGCTTTAGACTATAGTCTGCGGCGAGTGCTCTTCCCGCTGGAGTCGGCTCAAATTACTGCCAGTAATATACAAAAAACCTTAAGTAAATTATCACTTAAGGTTTGATCACATGCTTGCACTTATTATTTAGATAAATGTTTGAATTATACAGTCTTTTATCATTGTTGATGAAAACGATAATGTAATTGTCTTACTTCTTCAGCTAAATCTTCTACTGGTCCTTCAACTTCAGTATCAGCAATGACATCTTGAATGCGTAAATTACGAACTTTAGCAGGCGGGACGTCTAACTCTTTTAGCCACTGAGCCAATTGAACCGATGAACTTGCGTAGACAATGCGGTTAAGACCTACCCAACCATGTGCAGCTGCACACATTGGACAATGTTCTCCAGAAGTATAAACCGTAGCTGTAGCACGTTCAGTTTCAGATAAGTGATTTGCTGCCCAACGCGCTATCGCAAATTCAGGGTGTTGTGTATGATCACCACCAGAGACATGGTTAAAATCCTCAAATAATATTTCCCCATCTGCTGCAACAAGTATAGAGCCAAAGGGTTCGTCATTCGTTTGCAATGCAGTTTCAGCCAATGTAATACAGCGTCGTAAGTACTTTAAATCTTGTTCATTTATCATTGTACTACTCCTCCCCCTCAATCAATTAACTTTTAAATATAACTTTAATATAGCGTAGTCGAGATAGCTAATATTTCATCATAATGCATACTTAATTCTGATGAAATATGTTTAAAAGCCTACCTGATGAGAGAATTAGTAATGTAAGGAGGTCACGCATATGAATGAATTAACAGACAACCAAATTAGTACTTATCAATTTACCGATGATGGCACAATTCCGAATAACCCCACATATCCATTAGTTATATATAAAGATATACTCACTAGCACTGATAACCCCGAACAGATTTTAGCACATAATAATTGGCTAGGCAGTTGGCGTGGTGGCATATTCAACCAACACCATTATCACAGTAATACCCATGAAGTACTTGCAGTTGTAACTGGAGAAGCTTTTCTCCAACTTGGCGGTGCTTCAGGTAAACAATTAGCTGTCGCATCTGGTGATGTCCTCATTTTACCAGCAGGCACTGGTCATAAATTAGTCGATAGTAGTCCCGATTTTACTGTTGTTGGCGCCTATCCTAATGGTATAAGTTATGATTTCTGTACAGGACAACCACAAGAACGTCCTCAAAATGTCGATAACATCGCAACGGTAACACTACCTGCAAAAGACCCTTTATTTGGTAGCCAAGGTCCTTTATTCAATTATTGGCAATAAACAAATAAGCTAGAAAAGTTGAATTATACTTTTCTAGCTTACTTTATGTGTATTAACTTTTTTATTATGTGATGTTATTAATAAAAGTACTGCCTAGTACATCTCTGACATCATGTATCACTAAAAATGCTTTATCATCTTCTAAATATACTAAATTTTTAATTTTTGTCACTTGCGATTGAGGCACTACTACATAAAGCATACCTGAGTCATTTTTTGAGTAACCACCCTTACTCGGTAAAATCGTTGAACCTCTACCAGTGAAACTATTAATTTTGTCAGCAATTTGTTCATTATGTTCTGAAATAATCGTTACCGCTTTTTTAGGGTTAAAACCTTCAATGACAAACGATGTTGCGCGTTCCGTAATAAACAACATAATTATCGTAAATAGTACGTTTTTTAAAGGTAATACCATTAAAAATGATAACACGATCAAACTATCTAGTAAGAAAATAGATTTAGCAGTTTTAAATCCAAAATATTTATTTAATATTCTAGCAATAACAGCAGGTCCTCCTACCGTACTGCCTGTCGACAAAACGATACCCACACTAATACCAATAATCGCTCCACCAAATACTGAGTTGATAACAAAATCATCAATCCCTAAATTTATATCTTTAGTAAGTCCTAAAAATAATGAAAGTGCAGTATTGGATATAACAGTATAAATAGCTACTTTTTTACTTAAAAATTTCCAACCTATAATAATAAGAACTACATTTATTAGTAATGTGGTGATTGCTGGTGAAAAACCAAAAGCATATTTTAATGCTAATGAAATACCGACCGTTCCGCCATCTCCCAAATTAGATCCTAATAAAAAACCATTTACACCGATAGCATTTATCAAAGTACCAATTAAACAAAGAATGATATTTTTATAATGATTGTTGAACATTGCTACCATCTTCTCACCTTCCCTTACTTTTAATTAACCCGTACATACTACCATATAGCTAGCTAAAAATGATACGCATTTTTTAATTTTCACTAAATAAACGCTACCACTTAAACTCCATTGTTCAGATACAGCGTTGCATGTTAAATTAGCACTAAAGTAGTTAACCTACCCAGCATAGAAGGTGATAAAATGACCACGATTTTGTACATACATCACGTAATTAATCTTATATTCATGATTATTTTATTTATATTGAATTTCACTAATTTTGGTGGCACACTAGCCTTAATTGTATTAGCCATACTCTTTATCATTAATACCATCTTATTAATAAGAGCAAACAGCAAACAAGTGAAGAATAGCGACACTAAACCAGAAGATTTCAAATAGAAGTGACAGTGTCACAATGGGGGTGTATTATAATTTCTAACAAATCCGAACCATCTAGTAATAACATTAAAGCAATATTTTGGGCTACCTTGCCAATATACATGTACTTTATTATCTTATCGATACATACGATATTAACGAAAGAAAGTACCACTGCAGCCTTCCTAGCTACTTCGAGTTTAATAACTTTTACACCAATGCTCACACTAGTAACTAGTAAATATTTGAATACGAGAAAATCTAAATAAGGTAGTGTGTTATAAAAATGAGCAAATATACATATGATTATAACTACTTGCTAATGGCGATTCCTCTCTTAATCACTGCTAAATTTGTCCCAGTCGTTTTAGTCGCAGCTATAATCTGTTTATGCTGTGGCTTTGAGACTCGCAAATAGAGGATATTAGTATTAATAGTAAGCAAACTTATCCAATATTAAAAGGAGCAATGAACTTAAATGTCCATTGCTCCTTTTAATATAACTTTTTTCAATGAATAACAAACTAAATCTATAACTTCACTGTTATCTAAAAAATAAAAACTAGAGTAATAACTAAAAATACTAAATCTCCTCATTATCAATATCAAATATTAAATGACTATACTTTTTACAATATCTTGAAAAGTCCTCATCCTTATTAAAAGCTAACCAAAGACCTCTATCATCATATAAATGATATATTAAATTTTTGGTGTTATTTATTATATATATTTCAGAGTAATTATAATCTTGCTTAATATTTGGAATTAACCCTTTAAAATCTTGATTGGATATAGCTTTTAATAACCGTTTATATTTAATGTTACTTACAAAACAATGGTATGTGAACTCATCACACAAAACATCATTTGTCGTCCACTTTTCGATATTCTTTAAAATAGAATAACTCTTCAAGACTCAGCGTTGTAAATTTTTTTCATATTCGTTTTTTTATAAGGTTTATTATAAGTATATACAACGTGAACTAAATTTATAAAATCAGAAGACCAAAATAAGTCTTCAAAAATATTTATAGCATTTTTATAAACAGTTGAAAAATAATCTTGATTTATAGTGTCACCACCATCTAATAACTGGTATTGACCCTCACTTAAACTTAAATGACATGTGCTTTCTAAATTCCGAAAATTTAATGTTTTAATATCTATATTGTCTTTATCAAAATACATAATATTCACACCTTATCCCCTTTATTTTTGAGTGAATTTTTGCAATATCAACGTCACTTTGCTTCAATAACCATTTATTCAATTGTACCAAGTTTTAGTTACCTTTTTATTACTATCACACATCGAAAAATCACCTAAAATCTTCAATTTTTAGACGTCACCTATTCCTATTAAAGGCAAAATAAAAAGAGCTAGAAACTGCATGATAACAAAATTTCTAACCCTTTATAGATTTATCCATTTTCTAAATTCTTTATTTTCTGTTTATATTGTACTAAGGTATCATATTTTTCCTTAGGTGCAGTTTTAGATAATAATACATCATATGACTCGTCATAAATTATTTTAGCTTCAGATTTCTTTTCTTTGTTTACTGTTCTATATATATCGTCAATTTCTTCAAATATGCTTTCATTTTTATTTAAATAAATAAGTTTTTCTTTATTAGCATCTCGATCAATCAAACCATCTCTTATACCATATTTAATCGCATAATAAAGTAAAATAGCAGATAAAATTATGTATACGAAAACCAATTAACCACATCCTTAATATTTTATATTAGCGAGAATTTTAATAATTACCTTCTCTCTTTTCTTTTAACTCTTTAATCATGTAGTAAAGGTTTACTAAGGAACATATGAATGCTCCAACACCTAATGCAATAGAATTATCATAAAATGAGTATATAGCAAAAATGAATGCAACTAAAAAGATAATAAAAGATACGCTTATCTCGATATTCTTCCACATATAAATATTCCTCTTTACTGTCATTGTTAAATTTTCAAATTTATGCACATAACATTATCTATAAAATAAGTATACCACCACTATTATAATAATTTTTGACGCATAATGTTATTTACTGTATTCAATTTTACTTGCTAATTCAGCTATTGTTTTGTTATCTGTAGGCTTAACATCAACAGTTTCGATATTTTCTTCAATTGCTTTCTTTGTCACTTCATCCATGTTGCTGTAACCACTCATTTGTGAATCTGCCCACCGGTAAGGAACTTTATTATACACATTTATCGTCCCATCGCCATTACTACTATAGGTCACTGAGCCACCAGCCTTTATAGGTGCTTCTAATTTCACAACATCTTCCTGATACACAGCGCTATTTTCAGCCTGTGGATTTACTTTTGATCCTTTTGGTATTTCTTTCACATATAACGTATCCATACCTTTCATATTATTTTTCATAGGTCCTAGTTGTTCCCAGATTCTAGCATATTCTATTTCTTTAGAACTAAAATCAGCTAAATAACTTTCTTTATTATTTTTGGTTTGTTTTTCTTCTGACTCATTTTTATTAGTGTTGTTTTTAGTGTTGTCTTCTCTACTTGCTTCAGTTTTATCATCGTTAGTAGCTTCATTATTTTTACTTTCTTCTATCGCTGCATCATCTTTATTCTTTTCTTCAGTCTTTGCTTGATTGTCTGTGTTATCACTTTGTGTATTGCTTGAGCCTTCTGAAGTATCACTATTACAACCTACAAGTATTAATGATAATGTAATTGTAACACTAGCTAAAGTTAACTTTTTCATACAATATAACTCCTTTCAACGTATTAATTTAAGCGTAACACAACATTAAATAGTAACAAATAGTTAGCAAATTTTTTATGTTCTTAAAACACATATAACTTTAAACACATTAAAAACCCCTTAGTCTTATACCTAAGGGGTTGCATCATTCTATACTATTATTCCCACTCGATTGTGCTTGGTGGCTTAGAAGTAATATCGTAGACTACGCGGTTCACGCGATCTACTTCGTTAACGATACGACTTGAAATCTTTTGTAAGACTTCCCAATCGATACGGGCAAAGTCACTTGTCATACCATCAATCGATGTTACAGCACGGATTCCGACCGTATGATCGTATGTACGGTAGTCTCCCATGACACCTACAGATTGAATGCCTGGTAATACTGTAAAGTATTGCCAGATTTCACGTTCTAACCCTTCTTCACGAATGACTTGGCGTAAAATAGCATCTGATTCACGTACAATTTCTAATTTGTCTTCAGTAATTTCACCTAACACGCGGATTCCTAGTCCTGGACCCGGGAAAGGTTGTCTCCATACTAAATGCTCTGGAATACCTAATTCGATACCTAATGCACGGACTTCATCTTTGAATAGTGTATTGATTGGTTCGATTAATTGGAATTCCATGTCTTCTGGTAATCCACCAACGTTATGGTGTGATTTAATTGTTTGTGCAGTTTTAGTACCTGATTCAATGACGTCAGTGTACAACGTACCTTGTGCTAAGAAATCGACACCTTTTAGTTTTGAAGCTTCATCGTCAAAGACATAAACAAATTCGTTACCAATAATTTTACGTTTTTGTTCAGGGTCAGATACGCCTGCTAACTTATTCATAAAACGTTCTTGGGCATCTACACGAATAATATTCATATTGAAGCCTTCACCAAACTGTTCCATAACCATGTCGCCTTCACCTTTACGTAATAAACCATGGTCTACAAAAATACATGTCAATTGGTCACCAATCGCTTTGTGTAACAGCACTGCTACTACTGATGAATCTACACCGCCACTCATCGCACATAAGACACGACGGTCACCAACTTGTTCGCGAATTTTGTCAATTTCAATTTCGATAAAGTTTTCCATTGACCATTCGCCTGTACATTCACAAACACGGCGTACAAAGTTACGTAATAAGTCATTACCAAATTCAGTATGACGTACTTCTGGGTGGAATTGCACACCGTAAATACGGCGTGCTTTATCTTCAATTGCAGCGTAATTTGTGCTAGGGCTATCTGCAATTACTTCGAAACCTTCTGGAATTTCAATTACTTTATCTGAATGACTCATCCAAACATTTTGCTCTTCAGGTAAACCAAAGAACAATTCATCTGTTTTAGCATTAATCACAGCTTTACCATATTCACGCTCGTTTGCACGCTCTACTTTACCACCTAATAATTTAGTAGTTAGTTGCATACCATAGCAAATACCTAAAATAGGAATACCTAAATCATAAATTGCTGGATCAATTGTAAATGAGCCTTCTTCATATACTGAATTCGGTCCACCTGATAGTATGATTCCTTTTGGATTCATACGTTTAATTTCTTCTATTGAAATTTCATGGTCGTGTAGTTCACTGTAGACGCCCATCTCACGAATGCGTCGCGTAATCAATTGATTGTATTGGCTACCAAAGTCTAGTACAAGGATTAATTCTTGCTCTTTCGCCATTTCCATAATTGTTTATCTCCTTTAACTTAGAATGAATAGTTTGGTGATTCTTTAGTAATTTGAATATCGTGTGGATGACTTTCTGCTAAACCAGCAGGTCCCATGCGTGTAAATTGAGCTTCTTCTCTTAACGCTTCTAAGTTTCTTGAACCTGTGTAACCCATTCCTGCTCTTACGCCACCCATTAATTGGTATACAGTATCTTGTAATGAACCTTTGAAAGCAATTCGTCCTTCAATACCTTCTGGTACGAATTTTTTAGGCGTTTTATCTTGTTGGAAGTAACGGTCGTTTGAACCACTTTCCATAGCTCCTAGAGAGCCCATGCCACGATATACTTTATATTGTCTACCTTGGAAAATTTCAGTTTCGCCAGGGCTTTCTTCAGTACCTGCAAGTAAGCTACCTAACATTACAGCATGTCCTCCAGCAGCTAATCCTTTAATAATGTCACCAGAGAATTTAATACCGCCGTCAGCAATAATCGCTTTACCATGTTTACGTGCTTCAGATGCACAATCATAAATAGCTGTAATTTGTGGTACACCTACGCCTGCAACGACACGAGTAGTACAGATTGAGCCTGGGCCGATACCAACTTTCACAACATCTGCGCCTGCTTCGAATAACGCTTTTGTAGCTGGACCTGTAGCAACATTACCCGCAACTAATGTTACTTCTGGGAATGTTTCTTTAATATGTCTTACTTGTTCAATGACACCTTTAGAATGACCATGTGCTGTGTCGATAACTAAAGCATCAACGCCTGCTTCAACTAATTTTTCAGCACGAATATCTGTATCTTTTGCGATACCAATTGCCGCACCAACAAGTAATCTACCGTGATCGTCTTTAGCTGATTGTGGGAATTCTAATACTTTTTCAATATCTTTAATTGTAATTAAACCTTCTAAACGACCATTTTCGACAAGTGGTAATTTTTCGATTTTATGTTCTTGTAGCAGTTCTTCTGCTTCATCAAGTGTTGTACCTACTGGTGCTGTGACTAAGTCTTCTTTTGTCATAACATCTGAAATTTTAATTGAAAAATCTTCAATAAAGCGTAAATCACGGTTTGTGATGATACCAACAAATTGACGCTCTTCATTGTTATTAACAATTGGCACACCTGAAATACGGTATTTACCCATTAATGCTTCTGCTTCATATACACTTTCTTCTGGTGTTAAATAAAATGGATCAGTAATAACACCATTTTCTGAGCGTTTTACTTTTTGTACTTCATCAGCTTGATCTTCAATGTTCATATTTTTATGAATAACACCAAGTCCACCTTGACGTGCCATAGCAATTGCCATTTTAGATTCAGTAACTGTATCCATACCAGCAGAAATAACTGGAATATTTAATTTAATTCTATCCGATAATTGCACGCTTAAATCCACGTCTTTCGGTAAGATATCTGATTCCGCCGGTAACAATAATACATCATCAAAAGTTAAAGATTCTTTTTCAAACTTATTTTCCCACATTTAGTACAGCCTCCAATTTTTATTTATAGTTACATTATTTCATAACTTCTGTCGTTTGTTGATACTTTATACCATTAAAAAAGAAATTCAGAATAATTGCTGATAATGCGCCTAGAACAATACCGTTTTGCGTTAACCAGGCAAATTGCTCGCCTAATGATTCAAACGCTTGAGGTACTGCACTTATACCCGTTCCTAGTCCAACTGATACCGCAATTATCAATAAATTATTTTGATTTTTAAAATCGATATTACCTAATATACTAACACCATATGCCATAACCATGCCAAACATAGCAATCATGGCACCGCCTAATACCGGTAATGGTATCATGTTAGCCAATGCACCCAATTTTGGGATACAACCACATATCAACAACAGAATAACCATGCCATAGATAACATTGTTTTTCTTAGCACCTGACAATGAAACCAAGCCTACATTTTGTGAATATGCCGTATACGGAAAAGCATTGAATATAGAACCTAACATAATCGCAAGTCCTTCGGCAGTATAACCTTTACGAAAATCTTTACGTTCTAATTGTTTTCCTGTAATTTGACTTAGCGCATGATACACACCAGTCGATTCGATTAAACTCACTAAAGCTACAATAAAGAATACAAGTGTTGCTCCAAAATCAAAACTAAACATTGAAAAACGAAATGGCTGAGGTAATGCAAACCAATGCGCTTCTCCTACTTGCTTCACATCAACAATACCAAATGCCGATGCAAGTAAAGTCCCAACGATTAATCCAATCAAAATTGCGATAGACTTAAAAAATCCAGTTGTCATACGTTGAATAATCAAGATGACTAACAATGTAACAACGCCTAACACAATATTATTGCCATTGCCGTAATCTTTAGCACCTTCACCACCAGCTAAATAATTCATAGCCACTGGCATTAAATTAATCCCAATAATTGTAACGACACTACCTGTTACAACAGGCGGGAAAAATCTAACGAGTTGCGAGAAAAACGGTGCAATGATGACGACTAAAATACCTGATAAGAATAATGAGCCATATAATACATCTATACCTTTAGTCTGTCCTATTAAAATCATTGGAGCTACGGCTGTAAATGTACAACCTAGAACTATAGGTAAACCTGTCCCCGTCCCTTTCCATACTTGTAAAAATGTCGCGACACCACACATAAAAATATCTATCGTAACTAAAAATGCAATTTGTTCAGGCGTAAAGTCTAAACTAGTCCCTACAATAATAGGTACGAGAATGGCTCCCGCGTACATAGCTAATAAATGTTGAACACTTAAAATAAACGTCTTCATATTTGTGTGCCTACTTCTTCGCTGGCAAATGTCACTTTATTACCTTGCAATGAAGCTACTTTACATAATGAAGAAACACGTAATCCTGCGTCCTCTAATCGTTGTCTGCCAGGTTGGAAACTTTTTTCGATAACAATGCCTACTCCCGCTGTTGAAGCTTGGGCTTGTTTAACAATTTCATTCAATCCTAATGAGGCATCTCCATTAGCTAAAAAGTCATCAATAATAAGTACTCGGTCATCTTTGTCTAAAAATTCATTTGAGACAATAACCGTACTCGTTGTATTTTTAGTAAATGAATGAATATCAGCATGATAGACATCTTGTGTTAAAGTGCTTGGTTTTGCTTTTTTCGCAAACAAACACGGTACATTAAACTGTAATGCTGCCATTATTGCAGGCGCGATACCTGAAGCTTCGATCGTTAATATTTTAGTAATGCCTTCATCCTTAAATTGCTCATAAAACGTTTGTCCCACTTGTTGCATCAGGTCTGCATCGATTTGATGATTTAAAAAACCATCTACTTTTAAAATCTTTTCATCAATTACAATACCGTCCTCTTTTACTTTGCGTTCCAACAAATCCACTCGAAAAAACCTCCTCAATTTGTATACAAAAAAAACCCTAAACCAACAAAGTTTCAGGATCTACGAGTGAACAAGCCATACAACTATGTAACTAGCATTTAAAAGCCAGATAATTGCTTATCTAAGTGCTAAAGTTGAATAAACATTTCCCGTTGCTATTCTGCGCAAGCACTTTATGTATGATAAGCCCTATTGTTTTTAATATCATGTGAATAATAAAAGCAATAGTTTTACATTGTTTTGTATTGGGGTGTTACTCATAGTCATATCGTTAATGGCGACATGGTAGAAACTTCTAAAGCCGTATTCTTCAGATTATATGAGTTAGATAAATTATTATACGATAATACCAAATTCCACCTTTTTTTTCAATATATACATTGTCCGCAATATTATTGCGAGCACGATTACACTGCACGTTGCAATCGTTTTCTATAGTGTTTTCATGGTGTTTGTCAAGATACGAGAAACATTATATAATTTAATAAATTCGTTTTATTTTCATGCTTCAAGGGTAAACATGCAATAAGTGAAAACAACAAGTGGAGGGGTAACCATGACAGAATTTACTGTAGTCGATAATGCAGAGGCTTTATATCAAGCAATTGATGGCAAAAGAGCAGAGGGGTATAAAGATTATGAACTAACTGTGTTAAGTAAATCTAAATTACATTTAGATGAATTACATGATTCAGAAATCAATCTAACATCTACTGGTGGCACATTTAGTGATAAAGTGGCTAAAATCATGACTGGCGAAGATACTGAAAGTGTAGTACTTGCAAACTACAACCTTTCTGATGATGCGTCTGAACGTTATAAAAAAGAACTTATGGACAATAAATTTATTTTAGTTGCTGCTAAAGATACAAGTTCCCATGAAGAAGTGAATCACTTAAATGTCGCATATGATGAAAAGATTCTCGGTAAACATTTTTCTGAAGAAACACGCGGACCAAAATCTTAAAGCTACAAACAGTAAAAGACTGGACTATTTTTAATAATAGTCCAGTCTTTTTATATTGTCTGTAGTTACACTTTAGGTATCAGTTCTGCTACTACTTTTCATAAATATGGGCATGGACAAAATCCTGCGAAATAACTCTCAGCGAAGACTACAGGCTGAGGCAGTGCCCGCGGAAAGCGTGCACAAAAACTGCCAACAAAGTCATAGATTATGTCGATAAGCTATGGTGGTATGAGACGATTCAATAATATTCCATTCTTACTTTAGATCATAGACTACTTCAGGTAATAGTTCGTCTAAATCTGGCATGAAATATGGGCAGTTTTGGGCCGACTCCTGTGGGAATAGCACTGGCCGAAGACTACAGGCTGAGGCAGTGCCCGCGGAAAGCGTGCACAAAAACTGCCAACATAGCAGGAAGCTATGCTGCATTCCTTTTCATAATAAAAAAATATTTCATCCATACATAGAAAAAGCCATATGCTATAATGGGCAAAACAACAAACGTGGAGGTTTAAGTATGGAATTTAAAGTAGTGAAATCCGTCAATGATCCATTATTTAAAGAAGCAATCCAGCTTTATGATGCTAAATTAGACGTATCTTTAGCTGAAGGAGAAAAAATATTTCGCCAATCTTTAGAAAATAAATATACTAAAGATGATTATATCTTCCTAGTAGGTCTTGAAAATGGCGTTGCAGTTAGTTTAGCAACTGCACATTACGAAGCTACGACCAACTCATCATTTTTAATTTATCTCATCGCTAAAAACAACCCGAACCACGACGAAGTTATCGCTTTAACATTAGAAGAAATTCAAAAAGAGATTAACCATTTATCCAATCAATTACATTCACGAGATGTTAACTTTATTATGCTAGAAGTGAAACAAGAGCCTGAAGACACAGAACAACTTGAAGACCAATCAACTATTTTAAGTAATCGTCGCCGCTTTCTGTTTGAACATGGCTTTGAAAAACAAAACGACATTGACTATATCGCACCGCAACGTAAAGGGGAAAGTCTAGAGTCACCTATGGATTTATTTATTAAACCAAATATCGAATTAACAAAAGATATTTATGGCGCTAGTATCAAATCAAATTATATCTTAAAATACGTTTTCGCTAACAAAATACCTCGCAGTGAAATCTACCCCCTTTTAGAGGAAATGGACCTACGTAAGCAGTCTTAATTTTACAAGGAACACTTGAAATGAAGACTTAAAGGGGTTAAACTAACATAGAAGTAAGACTGACGTTTCACTAACCGAAGACAAACGTCCGTATACATAATCACATATTAAGAAAGGGATTATCTCTATGTTAACGAAAGAATTTGCTCAACGTGTTGAACTAAGTGAAAAACAAGTACGTAAAATAGTACAACATTTAGAAGAACGTGGTTATCAACTTAGTAAAACTGAATACCGTGGCCGTGAAGCTACTGATTTCCATGAAGAAGATATTGAATTATTCCAAGATATCGCAGAAAAAGTCAAACAAACAAATAGTTACGATTTAGCCTTTGACGAACTAGAAAAAGAAAAAGACTTCTTACAAGTATTAGTCAAAGACACAGACGAACAATTACCAGCTGACCAAAATGTTGCTAATGTCATTGAAGACTTACGTACAGAATTGGAAAAAATGCGTGAAGAGCGCCACATGCTTGGTCAAATGATTAGCCAAGTACATAATCAACAAAACGAATTACGTGAGTTACAAAATCAAATCACTACAAAAATAGACGCAAATACGGAATCACTGACTGCATTACAAACATCTACTGAAGAAATTAAAACAACTCAGTCTGATATTCAAAGTGCGCAAAAAGAGCAATCTGAATTAGTAAAATCCAGTGTGGCAAATGAAACAATTGCAGCTAAACCTAAGCAGGAAGCTCAGACGGCAACATCTGAAGCTAATACTGAAACTGCTACGTCAACGAACGACAGTCAATCAGAAACAGCGTCAGCTAAATTAACTGAAGACGAGATTACATCTACTTCAACTAATTCTGAAAACCATGCAGCAAAAACACCACAAACTGCAAGTACGACTGAAGCAACTTCAGCTAAAACAACTACAGATGAAATTACTGAATCAACTGCGGAAAGTACTTCATCAACAAATGTTGCTGAATCTGAATCATCATCTGAAGAATCAACGACAAAATCTGAAGATCACAGTGAGACAACTAATACATTCAGCATAAATGACTCAGCTCAATCCGAACCAGCAAGTGAATCTGCACAATACAATTCACAATCACAAGGTGAGAAAAAAGGCTTCTTTGCACGTCTGTTTAATTTATAATATAAAGCTATTTTTATAGTCTAGACTCCGGTCTAGACTTTTTTTAATGCTCTAAAGATTGTAATAATATTCTGACTATAATTTTTATAGTAATATTTGAGTTTTTCCTCTTGAATAAATATTGTTTTGCTACTATCCTTATTAGGTATGTCGGATTAAATTATATTAAAAGAAAGTGTAGGTCTTTACTATGTTATTTACTATTATTAACATAATTGTATTTGTGGCCTTCATCATCGGATTATATATTATGGCTAAAAGACACGTATCTTTCCCTAAACGTGTATTCACTGCATTAGGTGTAGGGATTTTATACGGGGTAGCCATCCATCTTATCTATGATGTCGATAGTAGTATAACTAAACAAACAACTGATTGGTTTAGTGTTGTCGGAGACGGTTATATTGCCTTGTTACAAATGATTGTTATTCCATTAATTTTTATTTCTATTGTTTCAGCGTTCACCAAAATACAAATCGGTGAAAAATTTGCGAAGATAGGCGTTTGGATCTTCGTATTCTTAATTGGTACAGTAGCTATTGCAGCTATTGTTGGTATTATTTCAGCATTAATATTTGGATTAGATGCTTCAACAATTGACTTAGGTAATGCTGAAAGCTCACGTGGTAGTGAAATTGCTAGCCAAGCAAAAGATATGACAGCACAAACATTACCTCAACAAATTTTAGAGTTACTACCAAGTAACCCATTCTTAGACTTCACAGGACAACGTACTACATCAACAATTGCAGTCGTTATCTTTGCAGCCTTTATAGGTTTTGCATTTTTACGTGTTATGCGTAAACAACCTGAAAGTGGCAATGTTTTAAAACGTGGTATCGATGCATTATACGCATTAGTCATGTCTATAGTAACGTTCGTATTACGCTTAACACCTTATGGTATTTTAGCAATTATGACTAATACTATTGCTACAAGTGACTTTGCGGCAATTTGGACACTTGGTAAATTTGTAATTGCATCTTATGCAGCACTTATTACTATGTATATTATCCATTTAATTATTATTGGTGGTATTGGATTAAATCCTATTACCTTCGTGAAAAAAACGGGAGAAGTATTACTTTTCGCTTTTACATCACGTTCAAGCGCTGGTACATTACCACTTAATGTGCAAACACAAAAAACACGTTTAGGTGTACCTGATGGTATTGCTAACTTCTCCGCATCATTCGGTTTGTCTATAGGACAAAACGGTTGTGCCGGTATTTATCCCGCAATGTTAGCTGTGATGGTTGCGCCAGCAGCTGGCGTTGAAGTGAATTTACAATTCATTTTATCCGTTATCGGTGTTGTTATTATAAGTTCATTCGGTGTAGCCGGTGTTGGTGGCGGTGCAACTTTCGCCTCTATACTCGTATTATCAACATTAAATCTTCCTGTCGCATTAGCAGGTGTCTTAATCTCAGTAGAACCATTAATCGATATGGGTCGTACGGCATTAAACGTCAACGATTCTATGCTTGCTGGTGCAGGTACTGCTAAACTTACAGATAACTTAGATAAAGATACGTACAACGATAGTACTTACGGTGAACTTACTGCCAATAATTAAACACCTAGTTACTATGTAATATTTATCTAACAAAAAACACTTCGTTAAATTCATCACAGCATGAATTTTAACGAAGTGTTTTTTTATATAGATTGCTTACTTTTTTAGTAACAAGTCTCCCTATGCCCTTCCTATTATTCACCAATTTAAAAACAACGACTTAACCCTTTTCGTTAGAGGAATAAGTCGTTGTTCATCTTGCTACAGCTTTTGTCTTTATTTGTATGTTTTCACCAGACACTCAAATTGCTAGCTTCTTTATGCTATAGGTTTGAAAGGGCCCCAAGTAATCTTCTTCTTACTATCTAATGGCGTTTGCTTAATCTCATGAGAGACGTCATCAAACCACTTTAAAAATGCTGCATATTTATCAAGTTGGGCTTCCATACTTTCTTCCGAAATGTCATGTAAATACCAGGTTTTACTTTCAAATTCGAATTGAATTTGTGTGTAAGCCATTCGCGTTAAGTGTGCACGATCATATAAACAATGTGCTTGTTTTACAATATTATCCACTTGCGGCAATAGATTGTGTGCAATGATGTTTTTGTGCTGTGTATTATCCAAATCATTCCACATTCTTACCTGACCATTCATTTGAAAGAAAATGTCCATAGTTGGATCTTTTTCATCAAAGGAAATTAATATAAATATACGTTCTGCCGTATGATCTACGCAGTTTAATGTACTTACAATGATTTTACTCGCTATTTTCGCCCAATATTGTTGTGCTTCTTCTGGAGTAAGTTGGTTGTTATCTATATGTGTATCACGCTTTTTTTCACTTGGACCCACTACATCTGTGTTTTCATTCTTCTTAAATAATTTATCAAACATGCTCAACACAACCAACCCCTCTCTATAGTTACACAAAACTAAAAAATTTTTCGACACTAACACCATGTCATGGTATAGCTTGCTTACTGCTTAATAAAACCTGACTTATTCAGTTGTTCCAACATTTCAAGTCTTTGTTTACTACTCATAAAGCCAGCAATTTGATCTGACCATGTTTCTGAACGTTCTCCATTCGTACGATTACGATAATATTCACTTACTGTTTGGTCAAAAGCTTCAATTTCTTGTCGTTGACGTTCTTTGTCGCTATTATATTTGTTTTGATGGAAGATGTGTTCTAAAGGTAGACGTGGCTTAGGTTCGCCATTTTCATCGTCTGCAGGTTCGCCGAGAGCCATACCAAATAGTGGGAAAGTATGTTCAGGTAAACCAAGAATATCTTTAACACGTGCTACGTCGTTACGTAAAGATCCTAAATAAACCATGCCATAACCTTTATCTTCAGCAGTAACGGCAATATTTTGTGCTACTAAAGCCACATCAATTGCACCGACTAATAGACCTTCAGCAGATTCAAAAGACACGCTCATGTCTACTTTTTTATCGTCGTTAATCGTAGCATGTCTGTAATAATCCATAACGAACACTAATAAATATCCATTTTCAACAACGTAAGGCTGTCCTGACACTTCTTTTAATTGCTCTTTAATAGTAGGATCATTAATTCCGATAATCGAATACGTTTGTAGGTAACTAGATGTAGAAGCATTTTGACCTGCTTCTATTAATTCTTTTATCGTTTCCTCGGGAATGTCATTAGGCTTGAATTTTCTTACTGAATGATGTTGTTTCAATAAGTTATATACATAATCTGTCACATTAATCGCTCCTTATTTGTAAATTTCATACTTCACTTTAACAAATAAAATCGATTAACCCTTATTATAATGCTTACCCGTTTTCTCAACTTTTAAATATATTGAAAGTAAAATCATTTCTCGTTATGATAATTATAATGATAATAGTAACAATTTTCTGAAAATTTAAGGAGAGATTATATGTCAAAGGATACTAAAGTTATTGCAGATTCACTTTTCACTGCTTTCAAGGCGCATGAACCTATTGATTTTGTGAGCAACACATATAATATAACTGAAGCTGACGCATATCATACGCAATCATTATTAATAGAACAATTGCAAACTGTTGATAACTCTAATATCGCTGGCTATCGTGTTAATATGACTAATGACGCTACTCAAATACTTGCGAATACTAATGAACCTGCATACGGGACTATTTTATCCAGTAAAATTGTTCAATCCAATGAATCTATCTCATTATCGAGCCTATTTAATCCTCTCATAGAACCTGAAATTATGTTTATCGTAACAGACGACATTCCTATGGATGCTGATGATGCTACTATTTTGTCATGTGTTGATATCGCACCAGGTTTAGGAATTGCCGACGCCCGCTATAAAAATTGGTTCCCCAACTTTACTTTAAGTGATTTTATCTCAGATAATTCAGCCACAGGACTTGTTGTCGTTGGAGAAATTGTTCCTGCATCAACAATTTCCGCATTAGCGAATGTAGAAATGACATTAACACACAATAGTGTAGAGGTTGCTGAAGGTTCCGCCGAAATCGTCTTGGGAAACCCCTTCAAATCATTAACATGGTTAGTTTCTAAATTACAACAGCACAACAAACAATTAACGAAAGGTCAACTTGTGGCTTCCGGTACGTTTATAAGAGCCTTACCAATAACTCATGGCACGTACCACGCTACTTTTACTGATATTGGTGAAATTAGCGTAACCTTTGTTGATTAAGCTACCATACATGCCTGATAAAACGAGACTGGGACAATATTGATTGTCTTAGTCTCTTTTCATATTGGCAGTAGCTGACTGCATTGAAAATACGCTTCAAATCAAGCTTGTTTCAATGCTAGTCATCCTTGCCGGGGTGGGACGACGAAATCATTTTTTCAAAATCAGATTTCTGTCCCACTCCATGTTTTAGTCGAAACCTTTTTCATATTGGCAGTAGCTGACTGCATTGAAAATGCGCTTCAAACCGAGCTTTT